>Ga0172371_10002558_pt1 | contig 28762 bp, 29 predicted proteins | sample Lak12m_FD_114543 | JGI IMG/M metagenome (GOLD analysis project Ga0172371, IMG submission 114543) | Freshwater microbial communities from Kabuno Bay, South-Kivu, Congo - kab_022012_12m | ecosystem: Environmental > Aquatic > Freshwater > Lake | place: Democratic Republic of the Congo: South-Kivu...
CGTGCCGCGGATGACGATCTACAATTCCGACGGGTCTGTCCCGGAGATGTGCGGCAACGGAGTCCGCTGCTTTGTGATGGCGCTGGTGGGACATTGCGGCTATGCCGGGAACCCTCTTGTCGTGCAGACCGGTGCGGGTGTCAAGACGTGCAGGTGGACCAGGGAAGCGGCGGGCGGCATGCGTGTGAGCGTGGAGATGGGGCCGGTGCGTGCGTTCGACGGTATCGCGCCGCTGAAAGCGGGGCTGTCTCCGGATCTGGTCGAAGTGGCCTCGCTGCTATCGTCTGAAGGGCGAAGCGTGCTTGGAGCCGGGACCGGGTTCGATGGTCGCCACGTGGCCGCGCATCTGGTTTCGACCGGGAATCCGCACGCTGTCTTGATCGGGGAGTTCTCTCCTGAGGAGATGCAGGTGCTCGGCCCGGTGCTGTGTGCGCACCCGCGCTTCCCGGCGGGGGCAAACATAGGTTTCCTGACCGTGGAGTCGAGGACCGCGTTGCGCCTGACTGTGCACGAGCGCGGTTGCGGCTTCACCCTGGCGTGCGGCACCGGTGCGGTCGCTGCGACTTCGGCGTGCGTTGCCACGGGTCGATGCCCTGCGGGCGAACGCATCGAGCTTCAGCTTCCCGGCGGCAAGCTGGCGGTCACCGTCGCTCCGGATTTCTCCCAATCCGTTTTGGAAGGTCCGGCTGCGGAAGTGTTCCGGGGGTACCTCAAGATCTGAATGGAGTTGGAGTCATCCCCTTCTCCCGTGGGCCGGGAGAGGGCAGGGTGAGGGGGCTTGTGAGCTAGCCGCGCTTCCACTTCTTGACAGCGGTGCGGACGAGGACGAGGCCGTTGCGGTGTCCGGGAACGGCGCCCCGGACGAGGATCAGGTCCTGCTCCGGGATCACCTTCACGACTTCGAGGTTCTGTGCGGTAAACGAGACGTTGCCGAACTGGCCGGCCATCTTCTTGCCGGGCCACGTGCGGGCCGGCCACGTGTTGGACCCGACGGAGCCGCCGTGGCGCTCGTATTTGTGCGTGCCGTGGCTGGCGCGCTTGCCGACGAAGCCCCACCGTTTGACGACGCCCTGGAAGCCGCGGCCTTTTGACGTTCCGACGACGTTCACCATGTCTCCGGGCTCGAAGATGGAAGCCTTGAGCTCAGCCCCGACTTCCATCTCACTGAGCTGCTCCTCGGGCACGCGCACTTCCTCGACGTGACGAAGGGGCTCACGGTTCAGTTTCTTGAAATAGCCGAGCTCCGGCTTGGTAAGGTGCTTCTCTTTGGCCGCTTCGAACCCCAGCTTGAGCGCGCTATAGCCGTCCTTGCCTGTGGCGCTTTTCTTCTCCAGCACGAAGCACGGGCCGGCCTTGATCACGGACACAGGAACGACCTCGCCGTCACCGACGAAAAGCTGAGTCATACCGATCTTCTTACCCAACAGCGCTCTGACCTTCATGGCGCAAACCTCAGGATGATGTCAAACTTCAAAGCGGCGCGTACTTATCAGATGGGACGGCAGCAGTCAACTCTTTTCTTATTGAAGACAAGGGGATGCGGCAGGGGTGCTGTCGTCCCAGATGGAGTCGAAATAGAGGGAAAGCTCAGCCAGGACACCGGAGTTTGTCGTGATTCCGCCTACCTCGTGATAGCGGCCGAAGCCCCCCTCTCCCCAGTTGTTGGAGCCGACGAACGCGGTCGAGTCCGTGATTAGCAGCTTTGCGTGGGAGATCTGGTCCAGGGGCTCGAACCGGACCTTGATGCAGCCCTTTGCCATGTATTCGGCTGCGAATGTGTTCAGGCGATTCAGATCTTCGTTGTAGTCCGACGCCTCCAGGATCACGCGCACGTCCACGCCCCGCGCTACCGCGTCCTGCATTGCCTTGACCAGGCGCACTACTTTGCTGTCCTGCCTCTTGGCGTTGAGGTGCATCCCGTACACCAGCAGGTGGATTCGCTCCTTTGCCCCTTCAACCGCTTGGAGCGCGGCCGGGAAGTAGTCGCCCTCGTGCAGGGTGCTCACCAGCCCGATTTCGGGCACCGATACCGGCTCGATTTCCGGTGTGGCGTCGGGGTCTGCATACACGGCCTCGGCGTAAGCCTTGAAATACGCGCCTACGGGAGCGGACACGATGTGCAGGTTGGTCTCGTTGTTGTACCGGATCGACTTGTACGAGAAGTTCGTGGAGCCGAAGAGCGCTTCCACTCCGTCTGCGACCACCAGCTTCGCGTGGGTATACCTTTCGGAGGAATCGACGCGGGCTGCGATGCCTTCCCGGACCAACGCCTTGGCGCGGCGGGTGTTGCCTTCCACGTCCGCCTCGAAGAGGGCAACAACGTCTACGCCCCTCTTGTGAGCGTCTTCCAACGCCTTGACGATCCGGTCGATCGTGTAATCTTCATTGCACTCGAAGTGGACGATGCGGATGGACTCCTTGGCACCGGCGATCATGGAAAGCACCGTGGCCAGGTACTCCTTGTTCACTACCGCTTCGATGAACGGCTCGATCGGTCTTGCCGTGGGCACAAAGGGCGCCGGAGCATACCTACGGGCCTGGTCGGCGGAGCAGGAGGACAGCAGGAACAAGGAAGCGGCAAGGCAGGAGAACGGCAAGGAACGTGGGACAGTGGGGAAGCGCAATTCGTGGACCTCTCTGGTTTGGGGAAGATCTTGGAACGGCAGCAGGCGTGGCTCAGCCGCAGCCTTTCTTCTCGCACTTGTGCAGGTCCACCATCACGTTGACGTCGCCGCCGACGGGAAGCTGGAGCGTCTCGGTTCCCTTGAAAATCCTCTCGCCGAGCTCATCGCGGCCGAACAGGTTCACCTTTGTTTCGCCGTTTTTCAAGCTGCCGACGACGACCGCGCCGTTCTCGATCGGAGCGGGCAGGGTTTCCGGATCAGCGTAGACCGGGTCGCAAGGGAACTCGCCCGAGAAGTCGATGTCGCCGGGGTCGTCGGTGCGGAACACGTTCACCTCGACGGTGGAGACGCCGATGAAGGAGCAAGGGGTGCCGGCCTCATCGGGGAAGCGCCACCCGAGCAGGATTCGGGAGGGGCGCTGCGTGAGCTTGACGATCGCGTCCGGGCTGCTGGGGTCGTTGCCGGAATCGACTACGAGCCCTTCGTAGAAACCCTCGTACGTGGCGTGCCCGGTGGGGTCTAGGCCGGAGATCCTGACGTCGTACGTCTCAGCGGGCACATTGGTAAGCAGGATTTCGCCTTCGGAGCAGTCGGTGCTGTCGGAGACGATGACCTGGCCTTCCTGTTCGAGGGAGACCTTTACCTGGACCAGGTCGACATCTGCGCAAACCTGGCCCTGCACCTCCCACTTTACGATGACGGAGCCGGACCCGGGGCCGTCGTCTCCGCACGAGGTGAGGCCCGAGGCAAGAAGCGCCGGGAGCAACCAGCTTTCCAGAAAACGTTTCATGAGATTACCTCCCAGAAGATGGTGGCTGACGGGAGACGCCCCACGATGCGGGATCTTCAACAAATTTGACCGCCTCCGCGTTGCCGGTAACATCATATTCGGCAGGCGGCGGGGCGTCAAATCATGGTCCGAATCATCGCTCTCCTGGTCGCAGCGTTGGTGGTGTCCACCGGATGCGGGGTGCACGTTTCCAGGCCGGATATGGGCTACTATTTCACGGAGCCCGTCCTCAACGAAGCCTGGAAGCCCTTGCTGATCGAGCAGGCCAGGAGCGCCAAGAAGGTCGCGCACAAGGCCAAGAAGAAGAAGAAGAACGCGGCAGCGGCCACAACGAAGAAAGCTCAGGCGAAGGGGAAGGGAGGTACGGGTAACGGAGCGGCCGGGCAGGCTGTCGTTGCAGCGGACCTGAGACAGCCGCTGAGAGGCAACGAAGCGGAGGTTGTGCGCGGAGAGGTGGTGTTGTCCGCGCAGAGGCTGGTCGGAATCCGCGACTCGTTTACGCAGGACAGCTTCCTGAGGCACGTAATCACGGTGAACAACCTGGGGCTGGGAGACGTCCCGGAGGAGGGCGTGGTGCGATGGCTGCACGCCCGCTCCGGGAAGGGGGCGAAGGAGAAGAAGGAGATCCGAGCGGGCGACTTCGTGTTCCTGGGTGACGGCGAACCCGAGATCGCGGTTGTGGCCGAGGCGGTTGACGGGGGTGGCGTTGTCTCGTTCGTCGGGCTGATCAACGGCGAGGTCAAGCGGGGGGTCTTCTGCCCCGCGTCGCCAAACGTTCGACGGGACGAGCGCACGCAGAAGGTGCTCAACTCGTTCGTAGACCGCACGCACCTTGCCGGAGAGCTGGTGGTCGGGGCCATAGGGGTCCAGGAGTACGCTGCCGAGCTGGCGGACCGGAACCCGTAGCTGTGGGGAGGAGAGGTCATGAAGTGTCCGAAGTGCGGGTTCATCCAGGACGAGGGGCCGGAGTGTGCAAGCTGCGGCGTTGTTCTTGCGAAGTACCGCGGCCCGGCGGGAGGATCCGCCCAGGCACGAGCAGCAAGCGGCGCGCAGATCCAGGGAGGAGCGGCCCAGCCGTCCCGGCCGGGGGCTGCTTCCGACGCGTATGCCGGAGCAGCGCAGAGCCAGGGAGGAGCGGTCCAGCCGTCCCGGCCGGGGGCTGCTTCCGACGCGTATGCCGGAGCCGCGCAGAGCCAGGCCGGCAGCGGTATCCGGGCGGCGGGGGAAGCTGCCGATCCGTACCTGGCGCCGATCCGGCCTGCTTTGCGCGTGGTGCGGACGCTTGCCGGCCTTGCGGTGACGGGTCTTGGCGGCTGGCTGTTTCTCGGCCAGGACATGGTGCTGGCGCCGGCACAGGTGCTCTATCTGATCGCGTTCTCGTGCGTCGGCCTGTTCTGGCTGCTGTCGGGCACGTTTGTGGTGACGGTGCGCCAGTTCGTGCTGGAGATGCTCCTTCTGGTATGCGCGACGATCCTTCTATATGTGACGCTTCCCGAGGCGTTCGATCCTGGCAAGCTCTCGAACACGACATCCGGCCCCATGTACGGGGGCGAGGTCAATATCCCAGAAGAGGATCGACCACGTGGCCGATGAAGAGGTACTCGGGGATGACGGTGCCGCCGAAGCCGACCAGCATTTCGGTGACGAAGGACGGCCCGGAGACGCGGGTTGTGCCGGCAGGGTCGGTTGGGTCCGGGTGCGAGCTGCCGGAGGAGTTGCAGCCGTAGTAGCGCAGCCCTGCGATTTCTCCGTGCTGAGTAATCCACGAGATGAAGATCGCGGAGTGCCCGGTGCCGTTGATCCTTGACAGGTTCACGAAGTCGCCGGGCAGGGCGGTGCGCCACGCGTCTGGTCCGACGGCATAGCCGATATCCGTGCTTGCAAACGCGTCCGCGCTGCTGGCCTGGAACGTCACACCGTAGCCCTGCCAGTACTGGTAGAATTCGCCGCCCTGGACGCTGTCCAGGCTCAAATCTCCGAAGGGCTCACTCTCATCCAGGCCGTTGGCGGCCTGCCAGCTTCTGACCGCGGCAAGAAAGATCTCCAGGGTGTGGCCGGTGCAGAAGCATGTCGCGGATCCGTCCCACAGTGTCTCGCCCAGGTAGGAAACCGGGTGGATCAGCCCCATCGAGCCTGGGCAATCCCTCCAGCAGTAGGGATACGCGCCGTTCTTTGGGAAGCGCGTCCAGTCGTTCACCGCCTGGATCACGTACCTGTTGAATCCGTCAGGAAGCACGACGTAGCCCTTGGACGGCACGAAGTCCAGCTCGTCGGTAGCCAAGAGCCGACCGTTCTCCGCATAGCCTTCCAGCACCAGGTGCCGGACCATGTTCACGCCGTTGAAGCCTGCGGTGTACGTGCCGAGGTCCGCGGGAAGCGGCGCGGGAGAGAGCGGGATGTCGTCGACGAACAGGGCGACTGTCTTCACGCCGTTTCCCGTGGCGAACTTGAAAGTCACGGGGACCGAGACGACTTCGCCGTCGGTTGGGGAAAGGACCTCGACGGTTGCTGCCGACGGCTGTGCCGGCGAGGGGCAGAGAAAAGTAAGGGCGACTACTGCGCAGAGCGCAAACATTGGCCCAGGGTACACTGCGGCGCCGGTATTGTAAAACGTGGTACGGTCTGATAAGCAGTCGTTGCGGGTAGAACCTGCGGAGGGCGTGATGATCAGTTTCGAATTGGATGAGCAGCATAGAGTGCTGCGGCAGTCGGTCCGAGAATTCGCGGAGTCGGTGATTGCGCCGAAGGCCCGTGAGCTGGACGAGAAGGAGCAGTTCAGCGTGGAGATCACGAAGCAGATGGGCGAGCTGGGCCTGTTCGGGATCTTCGTGCCGGAGGAATACGGCGGGGCCGGGATGGACTACCTGGCGTACGTGCTTGCGGTGGAGGAGGTCGCCAGGGTGGACGGGTCGCATGCCGCGACGGTAGCGGCCGGCAACTCCCTTGGCATCGGGCCGATCCACTACTTCGGGAGCGAGGCGCAGAAGCGGAAGTGGCTTCCGGAGCTGTGCTCGGGCAAGGCGCTGGCGAGCTTCGGGCTGACAGAGCCGGACGCGGGTTCCGATGCCGGCGGTTCCAAGACCAACGCGGTCAAGGACGGAAGCAACTGGATCATTAATGGATCCAAGATCTTCATTACGAACGCTACGAACCCTCTGGCGCGGGTGGTGGTGGTGCAAGCCGTTACCGGCAAGGGCGCTTCGGGGAAGAAGGAGTACTCGTGCTTCCTGGTGCCGCACGGCACGCCGGGTTTCTCGACAGTGACCATGCACGGGAAGATGATGTGGCGGTCGTCGGACACGGGCGAGCTCTACTTCGAGGACTGCAAGGTCGGCGAGGATGCCATGCTTGGCGGGTGTGGCGAGGGGTTCCACCAGATGCTGAAGACGCTGGACTCCGGGCGACTTGCGATAGCGGCAATGGGGCTGGGCGGTGCGCAGGGTGCGCTGGACAAGGCGGTGAAGTACGCGAAGGAGCGAAAGCAGTTCGGGAAGCCGCTGTCGTCGTTCCAGGCGATCTCGTTCATGATCGCTGACATGGCGACGGAGATCGAGGCGGCACGGTCGCTGCTCTACCGTGCTTGCTGGCTCAAGGACTCTGGGAAGCCTTTCAGCAAGGAAGCTGCGATGGCGAAGCTGTACTGCTCCGAGGTGATGGGCCGGGTGGTGGACCACGCTGTGCAGATCCATGGCGGATACGGACTGATGAAGGAGTACGACGTAGAGCGGTTCTACCGGGATCAGAAGCTGCTCACCATCGGCGAAGGGACCAGCGAGATCCAGCGCATGGTCATCGCCCGCCACGTGATCAAGGACTGAGCACCTCAGGCGCCGGATCTCCTGCGGGTGGTCTCCCGGCGGCGTCCGTCTCAGCGGGTTGAACGGCTTGGCCCGCCCGTCCTGCCGGCCCGCGTGCAGATGGCGAACACGAGATTTTCGATAAGGAGCCTGTGCGGGAGACCTGTGGACTTGAGGCGGCGGTCCACGTCGCGGATGGCTTGCAGCGCTGCGGAGAGCTCGGCCTCGGTGAAGCGCCTGGCGTTCATCATGGCCTTTTTTGCTGCGACATCCTGGAAGCTGCGTTTGCCGCCTGCTTTGGTCCGGCCGCCGATCTTCTCTGCGAGGGCTGCGACGTCACCGGAGCCGAGCCCAGATGCGATCGCCATGTTGGAGAAGTCGGTCGCGACGTAGGAGAGGAGTCGGAGGGGCAAGTCGTTGATCGATGTTTTGCGCCTGTCGTCTATGAGGTTTCTGTACAGGCGGTCGAGGACGGTCAGGGCCTTGTTTGCGTCGCGGGAAGCGACGGCGGAGCTGAACTCGTACAGGTGGTGGCCCTGGAGTCGCTGGACCATGTCCACGATGTCGTGGCGGGAGATATGGCCGCCGGGTCCTGCGAATGCCGCGAGCTTTTCGATTTCCGGTTGGAGCGTGTCCAGGGAAGCTCCCAGCGCATCGATGAGGGAGTCCACTGCGTCCTGGTCGATTGAGACTTTGCGCTGGCGGAAGATCTGGGTCACCAGCTCTTCGATTCCGTGCCCCTTGGTTTCGACGTCGAAGGAGACGAGCCATCCGTGCTCCTGTGCCAGCTTGGCGACCGGGCCGTTTCTGGAGAACGCTGTGCCGGTCAGGAGGAGGATGCCGCGGGAAGGGGAGGATGTCTTTGCGAACTTTGCGAATGCCTGCTCCTCGCCTTCGGACCAGGGCGGGTCTTCGGACAGCCACGAATCTGCGTCTGTAATCGCTACCAGCCTGCGCTTTGCCATCATCGGTGCGGATCGGACTGCGACCAGCCAGGCGGAGGGCGAGCTGCCGGCGCCGGGAAACGACTGGCGGTTGAGTGCCCTTGCGGCAGGAGGCAGCGCTTCGTCGAGGAGGGTGTCCCTGGCCCTGTCCAGCACGGTGCCGGATTCGCTGACGAGCACCACCAGCGACGGAAGCGGCCCGGCGGCCACCTTGTCCTTCCATGTCTTGAGCTGTTCTTTGACTCCTGCGGCCATGCGCCCCGTCCTCCTCTTCGGGCGTCGCCATTGTGGCAGAAGTAGTCTCGATTGCCAACCCCGTTGCGGCCGGGGGGGGGAGATGCTATTGTTCAGCAGTGCGGCACCTTCCGGAGGTAATAAATGGGAGACGATGGCGCTGCTGGTCCTTCTGGTTTTCGCAAGTCGGTAATTGCCCTGAGGAATCTTTTCTCGAACCGGATGCGGCGGAAGTGCGTCGGGTTCGAGGCCAAGGGGAGGCCGGTGACGATCGGCCATGGCGAGGCACTGGCGTATGCCGCTGCGTGCAACGATGCCAACCCTGCGCTGTTCGAGAAGGGGGGCGGGCTGGTGATGCCGCTGTATGCGTCGCGGCTGGTCAAGGAGGTGCTGGAAGACGTCATCCTGCACCCGCGGCTCGGGATGAACGTGATCAGGATGGTGCACGCTGAGCAGGAGATGCGCTTCAACCGGGCGCTCAGAGTGGGCATGACGCTGACCCCCCAGGCGCGGATCGACAAGATCAGGGAGGTCTCGACCGGCGAGATCCTCGACGTGGAGATCGTGCTTTCGGACGAGGAGGGTCCGGTCGTGGAAGGTCTCTCCAGTATGTTCGTGCGGGGCCGAGGGGCGAAGAAGAAGAAGAAGTCGGATGCTCCCAAGGGCAGCGGAGCGGAGCCGCCTGAGTTCAAGGAAATCGGGCGGTTCTCGATCTCACTGGACCAGCCGGCCAGGTACGCTGCTGCATCGGGAGATTACAACCCCATCCACACCAGTCCGTTCGTTGCCAAGCTGGCCGGGTTCGGGAGGCCGATTGCCCATGGGCTGTGCGTGCTCGCGGTGACAACCGGCAAGCTCACCGCGAATTACGTTCAGGGGGACTACTCGAGGTTGTCCCTGGTTGCCGTCCGCTTCGCGCACCCGGTATACCCGGGCCAGGAGCTGGTTCTGAAGGTGCGCGAGGATTCACTGCTCAACCACTTCCGGCTGGAGAACGACCGCGGCCGGCCGGTGCTTACAGAAGGCCGGATCGCTTTCAGGTGACCATGAGTTTTCTAGCAATCGTCTATTTCATACTGCTTCTGGGCGGGCTGATACTGGTGCACGAAGCCGGGCATTTCGTCATGGCCAAGGCCATGGGGGTCAAGGTCCTGGTGTTCTCGATCGGGTTTGGCCCTTCGCTCATCAAGTGGAGACGGGGCGACACGGAATACCGTATTGCCGCGGTCCCGTTGGGCGGCTTTGTAAAGATGTTCGGAGACGAGGTCGGGGAGGAATTCCCCAAGGATGAGGCGCCGAAGATCTACGGGGTGACTGCCGGGCGTTTCGTGATCGTCGATGCGGACAGGGCGTTCAACTCCAAGCCGTTGTGGCGACGGACGCTTATCGTGCTTGCCGGTCCGGTGTCCAACCTGGTCCTTCCGTTGCTTGTGTTCATCGGGCTCTACTTTTCGCATTCCGAGGTGGTCCCTTCCTACATCGGGTCGGTCGAAGAGGGCGGGCCTGCATGGGAGGCCGGGGTAAGGCCGGGCGACAGCATTTCGGCTATCGACGGGGAAGCGGTAAGCGCGTGGTGGCAGATGGAGCGCCGGATACAAGGTTCGGAGGGGAGGGCGCTCAAATTGTCGGTGCGCCGCGGGGACTCGACGTTCGAGACGTCGGTCGTGCCCGAGGAGATCGTGATGGTGCGGCATGGCCAGCTTGGGCTGGAGGACAGGTCGTGGCGCATCCAGGTCGCTTCGCAGGCGGTGCATCCGGTCATCTGGGTGCGGGAGGGCAGCGCTCCGTACATGGCGGGTCTGCGCACGTTCGACCGGATTCTGACTGTGGATTCGAAGAGGGTAAGGTTCCTGAGCGATGCAGAGGGAGAGCTTGCCCTGCCCGGTGCGCACGTGGTCGAGGTGGCAAGGGAGAAGGCGCTGGGATTCCTGGGGCACGCGGCGGTAGGGCTTTACGCTGATCGCGGGACGGCCACCTTGCAGGGTCCGGTGGCGGAGTCTGACCTGGCGAGCGCGGAGATGGTCGTGCATACGGTGGATGCCGGAAGCGCCGCCGGTGCAACAGGGCTGAAGACAGGGGACAGGATAGTCTCCGTGGACGATCGCAAGTTCATCCTGTGGGCGCTCATGGAGGCGTACTTCTCCGAGAACCTGGACAAGCCGCACGCCGTTGCGTGGCTGGACGAGAGGGGAGTGGAGAGGACGGGCGAGCTGCAACTGGCGCCGGAGAAAGTGAAAGGGGAGCTCAACGAAGAGAAGACGGTGGTAGTCTTCGGGGCATACAACCATTCGACCGTGGGGTTTCCCGACCCAGTGCCCAACGACGACCGTCTGGCTTACACGCTTGTGATGGGGCTCGAGGACACGGCGGAGGCGTTCCGAGTTACGATCGCAGGTTTGGCCGGACTGTTTGTCGGCAAGGTGCCGTTGAAGGAAATGGGCGGGCCGATCCTGATCTACTCGATGGCGGCCCGGACCGTGGAGGAGGGCTGGAACTGGTTTTTCTTCATCCTGGCATGGCTCTCGATAAACCTGGGGATCATCAACCTGATCCCGATCCCGATCCTGGACGGGGGTCACCTGTTGTTTTTCGCGATCGAGGCGGTGATTCGGCGTCCTGTGCCCGTGAAAGTCCGCCAACTGGCCTCGTGGGCGGGGCTCATCGTAATCCTGGTGCTGATGCTGTTTGTCATCTACAACGACGTGGACCGCAACTGGGGACCCGTTTCGGACTGGTTCTGAGCATGACCGCATCGACGTGCAACCATACCGGAGAGGAAGATCCTGTTCTGCTGGTTATCGACACGTCCGGGGATTGGACGAACGTAGCGCTCGGTAAGGGCGATCGCCTGCTTGGTGCGACGTCCGTTTTCGCTTTGCACGCACATGCACGCCTGCTCGCACGGGAGATCGATCTGTTGTTGGATTCGCAGCGCATGGTGCCTGCGGACGTGGGGGTTGTCGGGGTGTGCGTTGGGCCGGGGTCGTTCACCGGGCTTCGGGTGGGGATTACGACCGCAAAGGGACTCTGCTTTTCTTTATCGAAGCCCGCGGTGACGGTCCGGGCGACGGAGGCTTTGGCAGCGAGCCTGCCGGACGTTCCGCTGCTTGGGACTGCGATCGACGCCCGGAAGGGGGAGGTCTACTTCGCGCTCCGCATCCGAAAGCGTCAGCCGAGATTGCCGATACCGCCGATAGTGGCAGACGGGGGCTCCTGCCTGGCTGCTGGGCGATCCGGCACGGCATTCGGGGGCGGACTGCCGGAAGGAATGGAGCACTTGTGTGCGCCGCCGGAGGAGGGGCTGAAGCGGCTGCTTTCCGGGAAGCGGGGACGGGTGGTGCTGGTGGGGTCTGCGTGCCTGGCCTATCGGGAGCGGCTGGCGGAGGCGGGCGGGAGCCGCGTAGTCTTCGCTCCGGATCGGCTGGCCAACCCTGCGCCCGAGCTGCTGTACGACCTGTGCCTGGCCCGGTTCCGGGAGGGCAGGACCACGGATGCAGCGGGTCTGGAGCCGCTTTACGTGCGGGCGCCGTCGGTGACGCTCAAGCGGGCATGAAGGCCCTTTGGCGGTCAGCGGGAGAAATCGCTTGCACACGTCCATTCGGTGTGCTAGAAGCGGCGCAACGATTTGGTAACCTGATTCTTTGGAGGAAGCGATGAAGAGAGTATTTGCAGTTCTGATGCTGGTGGTAGTGGCCGTATGTTTCGCAGGGTGTGGCGAGAAGTCGAGCGCGGACAAGGGTGCGGAAGCCATCAAGGCGGTGAAGGTACCTGAGACTGCGGACAAAGTCGTGCTGGAAGCCGCTGCGGCCATCAAGGCCGGTGAGCTGGTGAAGGTCTACGCGATGCTGCCCGATTCCTACCAGAAGGACGTGCAGGCGATCGTGGCGAAGGTCGGCGAGAAGATGGACAAGGAGATCTACGAGAAGGCCATGGCGCTCATTCCGAAGGCGCTCGAAGTCGTGAAGGCCAACAAGGACAAGATGCCCCTGCCGCCCGCCGCTCTGACCGTGGCCGAGGCAGTGGTGAAGCTGATAGGCGATGCGAAGCTGAACACCCTGGACGGGCTGAAGGGCCTCAACGTGGCCGGCTTCCTTGCTGATCACGGTAAGACGATCGCCGACCTGGGATGGCAGGGCGCCAGCATCGATGGGAAGAACCCCGAGGAGCTGAAGAAGATGCTGGACGGCGTGAAGGCGACCGTGAAGGAGACCAAGGGCGACGTTGTGACCGTTGCCGTGACCGTTGGCGACAAGACCGAAGACATGGCGTTCAAGAAGGTTGAGAACAAGTGGATTCCGGTCGAGCTGGCGGATAGCTGGGCGAAGGGCAAGGAAGAGGCGCTCAAGAACATCGAGAAGGGCCTGGACGAAGTCGTGAAGAACAAGGACCAGGTCAACACGATGCTGAAGGGGATCGAGGAAGCGCTTGCGAAGAACGATCCGTCGGCGTTGATGGGCCTCATGATGATGGGCGCCATGGGCGGCGCGCACGAGATGCCGGCGCCTGAGGGCGCACCCGAGGCAGCTCCGGCCCCCGAGGCAGCTCCGGCTCCGGCCCAGTAGTTTTCCCGCTTCTTTCTGACACATCACACGCCCGCAGCTACCTACGTTGACAACGTCTCGGCACACGATTAGATTCCGGTGCCGTGGAGGTGCATGATGCTTGAAAGAGATCTGCTTTTCGACAAGAGAATAATCGACCGGAACCTCAAGCGGCAGTCCTTGACCAAGAAGCAGCTTACGGAGCACAACCGTGCGCTCGTGGACTTGTCGGACAAGACCGAGGAGGTCGTGGTCGGAGTAAAGGAAGGGGAGTTCATCGTCAAGTTCCCTGAGGTCGCGGACGAAGAGGACGACCTCGAATCGGATTCCGAGGAGTAGCGAGATGGACGACCAGGACTTCAAGGTCGTGGATCGGCGCAAGACGCGAGACGATTCCGTGGGCGAGGCCAAGCCGGCAGAGACGAAGGCTGCTGAGGCCAAGGCTGTGGAGACGAAGGCAGCGGAGGCGAAGGGCGCTGGTGCCGATGCGGGGTCCGCGGGCGATGGCAAGGCGGAGCGGGTGCCCGAGGAGCCGATGGTGCCTGCGGATTTCACGACGCTGGTGATCTCGCTTGCGACCGGGGCGTTGCTGTCACTGGGCGAGATACCGGATCCGGACGGCGGTCAGCCGAGGGTCAGCAAGACGATGGCCCAGTACAACATCGACACCCTGGTCGTGCTCCAGCAGAAGACCAAGGGGAACCTCACATCGGACGAGGGCAAGATCCTCGACCGGTTCATCTACGATCTTCGCATGAAGTTCGTGTCCAAGTTCGGCGGGACTTGGCGGGGGCTGTACTAGAGCAGGTTGCCCTTGTCTTGGCCGGACTTGGGGCGGATGCCGAGGTGGCGGTAGGAGTGGGGTGTGGCGATGCGGCCGCGGGGCGTACGTTCGATGAAGCCCTGTTGGAGGAGGTAGGGCTCGAAGACGTCTTCGATGGTGTCGCGTTCTTCGGAGAGGGCGGCGGAGATGGTTTCGATGCCGACCGGGCCGCCTGAGAACTTGTGGATGATGGTTTCGAGGTACATGCGGTCAGCGGGGTCGAGGCCGGCCTTGTCCACTTCGAGCATGTCGAGGGCGTGTGCGGCGATGCGGCCGGTGATCGTGCCGTCGCCCTGGACTTGTGCGAAGTCGCGGACGCGGCGAAGGAGGCGGTTGGCGACGCGGGGCGTGCCTCTGGAACGTCTGGCGATCTCGGTAGCGCCGGCGGCGTCCATAGGGGTTTCGAGCAGCTTGGCGGAGCGGTCGAGGATGCGGACCAGCTCGTTTGGGGAGTAATAGTCGAGGCGGGCGATGAGGCCGAACCTGTTGCGCAGCGGGGAGGTGAGGAGGCCGGTGCGGGTGGTGGCCCCGACGAGGGTGAACTGCTTGAGTTGGAGAGAGATCGTGCGTGCGTGCGGGCCCTCGCCGAGGAGGACGTCGAACCTGAAGTCCTCCATTGCGGGGTAGAGGCTTTCCTCCACGGTTGGGTGGAGGCGGTGGATCTCGTCGATGAACAGGATGTCGCGGTCCTCGATGGACGTGAGTGTGCCTGCGAGGTCTCCTTTCTTTTCGATTACGGGGCCGGATGTGCAGCGGATGCCGACTCCCATTTCGGCGGCCAGGATGTGTGCGAGGGTGGTCTTGCCGAGGCCGGGCGGCCCATAGAGGAGGACGTGGTCCAGCGGCTCACCTCTCTTTCGAGCAGCGGCGACAAAGACTTTGAGGTTCTCCTTCAGCTTCTCCTGGCCGACGTAGCTGTCGAAGGTTTTCGGCCTGAGGGCGCGGTCGAGCACTTCTTCCTGGGGGGAAACGGGGATCCCCGAGAGCTGGGTCCTGTCACTCATCTGGTCATCCTCCGGAGGGCTTCACGAAGCAGGTCTTCGACCGGTGCGTCCTTCCTGGTGCGAAGTGGGTCGATGGCAGCGAGGATTTCGGGCCGTTTGTAGCCGAGGGCCAGGAGTGCGCTCTCGACTTCGAGCAGGTTGCCTGCGAGCTTGACTGCGGCGGACGAGCGGGCGACCGGGCTGCCGAAGAAGATCTTGCCGACCTTGTTCTTGAGGTCGAGCACAATGCGTTCGGCGGTCTTTTTTCCGATTCCCTTCACCTTGGTGAACGGGATGGGGTTTGCGGAAGCGAGGGCCTGGATGATCTCCTCGTCCTGGAGCTGGGACACGACGGACATGGCGTTTCTGGGGCCGACGCCGTTGACGGTCATGAGGCTTAGGAAGATGTGGCGTTCGTCCCTGGTAGCGAAGCCGAAGAGGCTGATGTCGTCCTCGCGCACGAGGGTGTGGATGTAGAGCTCGCCCACCTCGCCTTCCGGGGGAAGGGCGTCGGAAGCGCGACCCGACAGCGAGACCTCGAAGCCGACGCCGCCAGCTTCCAGCACTGCGTGCTCGTCGTCCTTAAAGAGGACGGTACCCTTGATGTATCCGATCATGTCGCGACCCCGGTCATCTGATGTTGCCCGGCAGCGGGCTGTTAATGCGGAAAGCGTGACAGGTAGCCACGGCGAGGGCGTCCGCGGCGTCTTCGGCCACTGGGTCTTTCAATTTCAGGAGCGAGCTTACCATCAGCATCACCTGTGGTTTTTCGGCGCGGCCGCTTCCGGTGAGGGACTTCTTGACCTCAGCCGGTGCGTACTCTCCCAGCGGGATGCCGGCTTCTGCGATCGAGAGAAGAGCGACGCCGCGGGCGTGAGCGAGCTTGAGGGCGCTCTGGACGTTTTTTGCGGGCCCGGACTGGAACACGCCCTCGATCGCTGCTGCATCGACTTTGTAGGTCTTGAGCAGCTTCGTGAGCTCTGCGTGGATTGCGACCAGGCGGTCCGACATCGGGGCTGAGGGGTGCTGGCGTATCACGCCCCAGGCGATTGGGGAGACGACACCGCGCTGGACAGCGACGATGCCCCAGCCGGTTTTCCACGAGCCGGGGTCGATGCCGATGACGGTAGCCTGCAATTGATTCCCGGTACGCCTGATCAGGCCGACAGCTTGGAGAACTCTGCGTCGTCCATTTCGAAGTTCGCCCAGACGTTCTGCACGTCGTCGAGCTCATCGAGGGCGTCGAGCAGCTTGAGGAGGGACTCTGCGGACTTGCCCTCTACCTTGACGGTGTTGGACGGGATCTTGGTGGGGCCGGACTCGCCGACCTTGTACCCGGCCTTTTCGCAAGCGGCCTTGACGGCTTCGATGGTGCTCATCGTGCAATAGAGCACGAAGATGTCGCCCTGGTTTTCGATGTCGTCGACCCCTGCGTCGAGGGTCTTCTCCATGAGGTCGTCCTCGGTGACGCCTGCTGCGTCGACGGTGACTTTGGCAGCGTCTTTGAAGATCCAGGCGACGGAGCCCATTTCTGCGAGCTTGCAGTTATAGCGTGTGAAGGTGTGACGGACTTCGGACACGCAGCGGTTCTTGTTGTCGGTCACACACTGGACGATGATGGCGACCCCTTCGGGGCCGTATCCTTCGTACGTGATTTCCTCGTATGCGACGCCTTCGAGCTCGCCCGTGCCCTTCTTGACGGCCCGGGTGACGTTGTCCGAGGGCATGTTTGCGGCTTTCGCTGCGAGGATTGCCGTGCGGAGCCGCGGGTTGGAGCCTTCGCTTCCGCCGCCGATCCGGGCTGCGATCGTGATTTCCTTGATGATCTTGGTGAAGAGTTTGCCGCGGGCTGCGTCGGCCTTGCCCTTCTTGTGCTTGATGGTGCTCCATTTGTTGTGGCCGGACATAAAGTCCCTCCATTCCGATCCGTGGGGATATCTAGCACGAACGACCGGCGGAGTAAATAAGAAAAAACGGTTTGACAAGATGGGTGTATGTCTGCTAGACAAATGGGCTTGTAAACGGTCGTTCGATTGCCCTGGGATGGAGTCGATTATGAGCCGCGTGTCGTTGCTTGTTGCGCCGTTCCTGGTAGTTGTTGCTTTTTGTGCCTGTGCGCCCGTTCAGGCGACGGTGTCCACGTTGAAGGCGAAGGACAGCATGTTCAAGGCCGAGCTGGCGGGAGCCAACGAGGTCAAGCCTGGACAGAAGTACGTCACCTCAGCCCAGTACGAGTACTACCTGGCGTACCTCTACATCGAGAAGTCGAAGGAGCTCCAGGGCTTCTCCAAGTTCGATTCCGCGACGTTTTACGCAAACCGGGCCGCGTCGTTGGGGAACAAGGCCCGGGACCACAAGGCGGAGGAGGAGAAGCGGTTGATCCGGAGGCAGCAGATCCGTGCTGGGCAGATTCTGCCCAAGGAGCACCTGTGAGTCGAAGCCCGGAAGCAAGGAGCGGTACGATGAGAACGACCCGAATCGCAACAATGGTCCTGGCGGCAGTGATGGCTGCGGCGCTGTCCGGCTGCGTCACCGGCGCCCAGGTGTACCAGACGACCGACGAGATCCTGAAGAAGCTGGAGGAGATGCGGGAGCCCGGGTACATCTGTGCCCCGAAGGAGTATGCGATGGCGGAGGCGCACGCGTACTTTGCCCGGACCGAGGCGGACTATGGCGACACGCTCAAGGCGCGCAGCCACATGGAAGAGGCCCAGCGCTGGTATGATAAGGCGTACAAGGAGTCCCACTACCCGGATAACACGCTGCGCGAGGGGTGTGAAGGGGACACCGATGACGACAGCATTCTCAACTCCAAGGACAAGTGCCCGGAAGAGGCGGAGGATTACGACGGGGACAGCGACACGGACGGCTGCCCGGAGTGGGACAAGGACGGCGACGGCATTCCGGATGCGAAGGACCAGTGCCCGAACGACAAGGAGGACAAGGACGGGTTCGAGGATGCGGATGGGTGCCCGGACCTGGACAACGACCTTGACGGTATCCCGGACGTGAAGGACAAGTGCCCGAACCAGCCCGAGGACTTCGACAAGTTCCAGGACGAGGACGGCTGTCCGGAGCCGGACAACGACGCTGACGGTATTCCGGATGCGAAAGACAAGTGCCCCAACGACCCGGAGGATTTCGACGGAGATCAGGACGAGGACGGCTGCCCCGACCTTTACAAGAGCATCGTGGTCAAGGAAGACAAGATCGAGCTGAAGCAGAAGATATTCTTTGCGTTCAACAAGGCCAAGATTCTGCCACAGTCGTTCGACATGTTGGACGAAGTGGCGCAGGCGATGAAGGACTTCCCGACAATCAAGTGCCGCATCGAGGGGCACACGGATGCGAAGGGAAGCGACAGCTACAACATGAAGCTGTCGGACTCCCGAGCCAAGTCCGTGCGGGACTACCTCATCCAGAAGGGGATCTCCCCTGACCGCATGGTCGCGATAGGTTATGGCGAGACGAAGCCTATTGCGGACAACAGCACGGAAGAGGGCCAGGACATGAACCGCCGCGTGGAGTTCGTCATCATCGAGCGGTAGCGGCCGCGTCGGCTCCCGGCATAGATTTGCAGGAAGGCGCACCCATGAGGACGAGCATAGACGGGGCTCAGCCGCCTCCATATTTGCGAATGTGGAATGGGTTGTCGAGGCGCTCCCGGGAATTCGAGGAAGCGCTGCACTTGCGGGAGAAGTTCGGATCCGCGGAGCGGCTGGCGAAGCAGGTGCGCGAGCTGCACGACATCTACTGCTCTCGGGCCGAGGCGGGAGCCGGCAGTCGGCGCGTGGCACTTGGTTCCCCCCTTGTGTGGGAGCCGTGTGGGAGGGGTACCTCTCACGCTTCAGCGCTCCTCCACTTCTTCCTGCCGACCGAGATGGTCAAGGTGTGGCTGCCGTTGAGCGAAGCTCTTGATGGGATGCCCGGCCTTGGGCGGCGGCCGCTGCGGGTGCTGGACCTGGGGGCATCGGACGGTGCGGCAGCGATTGGTGCGTTGCTGATGCTGGAGGAAGCGGGAGCGAAGGGGCCGGTCGAGTTGGTCATGGCGGGGACGGATCCGGTCGCGGCGCACGTGAGCGGCGCGGCGCTGAAGGCGTTGGGGGAGGTCAGTCGGCTGAGGGTAAGTGCCCGCGACGAAATGACCGGACGAACCAATGGCGACGACCGGTTCGATCTCGTCCTATTAATGGATCATGCGTCCCGCGTGTTTTCTGCGGAGGAGTACGTGGAGGGGACGCTGGGGCTGGTGAGGCAGCTTCTGCGGGACAAGGTGAAGAAGTCGGGGGTCGTGATAGTCATCGAGCCGGCGAGCAAGGCGATCTCGCGGAGAGTCTCAGAGGTGAGCTGTGCTTTCAGGGAGTCGGGCACCCTGTATGCGCCGTGTCCTGCGGGGCACACCTGCGGCGAGCTTGTGCGGGGCGGCTTCTGCTGTCATTGCATCGACGTGCCGCTGTCTCCTCTCACTCAGTCGGTTGCGGCGCGTGCCGGATTGGTGCGGCACGAGGTGAATTTTTCGTACCTGACGTTTACGCAAGAGAGTGCGAGGCTTGCCGAGCCGTACGGGGAGCACGCGCGCATCATCGGGTTCCCACGGAAGGTCGGGGGCGGATTCAGTTACCATTGTTGCGTCGATGACGGCTTGAAGGTGGGAGTCGCGCCGCGGCAGATGCCGGACGGATCGGGCCGCGGGGGCAAGTTGAAGCACGGCGCTCTGGTCCGGATGACCGGCGAAGGCAAGGAGGTCGCTCGTGGTGCGGAGTGAGAAGGAAGCGAAGACCGATCTGAGTGACGTCCTGATTGCAGGAAGCGGGCACGTAGGGAGGTTGCTGGCGGAGCGCTTGGCGGCACGTGGGCTGGAGGTGCTGTTCCTTGCTCGCGACGGCGTTGCGCAAGCGGGCCACGCAACTTCGGTTCCGGAAGCGGTGGCACGGCTGAAGACGCCCCGGAAGGTGCTTCTGGTCCCCGGGGCAGGCGAGGAGACGGACGGGCTTCTCAAGCCGCTATGCGCCCGCCTTGAGCCGACGGACGTCATATGCGACGCGTCGGACACGTTTTTCCGGGATACGGAAGCGCGGTCGATTGCGGTGGCGTCGACGGGGCAGAGGTACGTGGATCTCTCGGTGCTGTCTTCAGGCGGTGGAGATGCTGGGGACCTGGTGCTGCTTTCGTCGGGGCATCGGGCGGGATATGCGGCGATCCGGCATCTCTTCTTCGGGCAGCGGGGGGACGATGGGGGGCGCATGCCGTACCTTGGCACCGGCGGTGCGGCGGGACTGGTGAAGACAGTGCACGAGACGCTGGTGGACTGCCAGGAGCAGGCGGCAGTGGAGATCCAGCGGATGTTGTGGGCCAGGGGTTCTGCGGGCGAGGTTTCGGCATCTGGGAAGGAAGCGAACACGGGCGACGCTGCGGCGAGGGAGCGTGGTCAGGTCGAGAGGGTGTCGAAGGTGGGGCCGGAGGGAGGTGAAGAGCAGAGGGCCTGGAGCTGGGCGGACTGGGCGAGGCAGACTGCTGCGCGGTTTTCGGTCCCTGTTCCGTCGCTGGTGGCGGCGTCGCAGGCCCGAGTGCTGGGCACAGCCTACGTTCCCGGGCCGTGGAAGAAGGGGCCTGTGGTCAGCGATCGTGGCGGGGGCGACGAGATCATCGAGGCGTGTCGGAGTGCTCTCCAGGCTGCGGCCGGGATGCAGGTGGCACAGGGGCTGGCACTGGTATCGGGCGTGTCCGAGGCGCTGCACTATGGGACGGATCTGGACTTGGTGGCCGCTGCCTGGGAGAAGGCGGGTTCGCTGCCTGCGGATGCGTTGTCTGATGCTCGTGCAGCGATTTCGGCAGGTGCGCCGGGTCTTCCTCTAACGGGGAGATCGGAAGCCCAGCATCTGCTGAAGGGTGCCGTGCCGTCGCTGCGCAAAGTTGTGACGGAAGCCGTGCGGCTGTGCGTTCCGTGTCCCGTGTTGGCAGCGGGGCTGGTCTACTTCGATTCCGTGATGATGCTGCGAGCCGGGTGAGCTGCAGGACCCGGCGAGGTGCTCAGGCGTCGTCGCCGATGGCGTCTACGGGGCACTGGCCCTTGGCATCGTTTGCCTGAGTTTCCTCTTCGCCCGGGTCAGGCTGTTTCCTGACGAACGCGTAGCCTGCATCGTCGTTGAGGTCGAATACGGTTGGTGCGACTTCCTTGCAGACTCCGCACGCTATGCAGTTCGTGTCCACGTACCACTTGCCGGCAACGTTGTCAGGAGTCTTGATGCTGCGGTCAGCCATGGGCGCCCCCTCCAAATCGACGCAAATATAGTGCTGTTGCGGGGGCTGTCAACCAACGGAGCACTTCCATGATCTTGTACAGTACCCCCGGGAAACCGATTCGCCGGTAGAGGGATGATGGCCACGCAAATAGTGGATGGACGAAGGTTCCTGGTCACGGCGCCTGTGTGTCGATGGCTTCGATAGGGAGTCGGGATGGCCCCGTGACAAGATGCTCTGGAACGCGGTCTGTCGTGTGCCACGTTTCCGACCCGGTGCGCACGGCATCCGGCCACAGCTCCTGCCGGCCGTGCTCCGGTACTGGAGCGTTGTGAGTGGTGGAGACTGACAGCGCAGCCGCAATCGCCTCGTCGACGATCTTGCGGAGGGAGACCGTAAGCGAATCGAGTCCGGTATTCGCTTTGATGGCCTCCCTCACGAGGTGGCTGGTCACAGCGCTTCGCCTTTCCTTGTAGATACTACGTTCCAGCTCGCTTCCGAAGGCAAAGGTGTTGGGTTCCCCTCCGACCTTCCGCCAGGGTGCCCTGGGCTTCTGTCGTCGAGCTTTGCCGGCCTTCCTCGCCGCGTTCAGTGCCTCCGCCATCACGGGTTCCCAAGGCAGCTCAAGTTTCTTACCGGCGACGACGTCCTCGACCGAGGGGAGTTCGAGGGACTTGGTTCCCTTCAGCGAGAGGAAGAGGGTATCGGAGTAAACGGCATCTATCTGGACTTCTTCTGATTCCGTTGGATCGACATCCGCAACTGCGTTGACTTGCGCAATGATCTGGACGTCAACATCGACGCCCTCTTGATTCGGAAGCAGGGTGAGCATCTGGGAGTGACCCACGGGGTCGAGCTTCCACAGGAGCCCCGTCTCGGCGGAGTCGTGGAACTCGCCGGGAGAGCCGACCAGGTCGAGGCCGTTCACGTTCCACTTCCAACCGGTCAGCTTCCCTTCAGGCTTGGACCGCGGGAAGACCACGGCGACCTCCCTTCCAATCAGGGACGAGATGTCCCCGGGGACGTTTGTGTATGCGTGTTTGGCCGCCCAGTACTTGTAGTAGTCGATGTCCAAGTCCGAAGACGCGATCTCCTCTGGCTCAGTAGCGGACAAGAGCCTCCAGATCAGGACAGTCCCGTTGGTCTCTCCGTGTGCGACACGAACCCTGGCGGAAGCTCCACCAGGAATCTCGAAGATGAAGCCGACGGTGGCCCAGTCTGCATCAGCGAGGTGGGAGTACTCGTCGAGCGCAGCGGACACCCATCGATTGCGGAGGGCGAGCGCTCCAGTGCCCACTGACAACACGGGGCGCCCTCCAGCCATTGGGTTGCAGACCCATCCCTTCAGGTTCCCAAACGACACACATCGAAACACCCACGCGTCGAACAGGGACACACGCAAAGTGCCGGGACCGTGGAGGGGAACCTCTATCGGCGGCACGAGATCCACTTCGTGGGAATCGGGTTCGAACATGGTCGGCCATGTGGTCGCAAGAGCCACCGACGCGTCGCCGGCAGATTCGTCCACCAGCCGCTGGTAGAGCGGGAAGATCTGCGATGGGCCGCCGATGTACGGCATCGAGGCCAGGACCACGTCCCGCAGATCTGTCGGCGATGCGACGGGGCCGTCTTGGGCTGACAGCAAGTCGAAGAGCACTACCTGGGCCGGATCCAATGAACTTTCAAGCAACGGGACAATGAAATTGAGGAGCGAGCTGGGAACTCCCCCGAATGCAGCCAGCGCGACTTGCAGTGCGAGACCGGAACTCTGAGGAATGACGACTCGCAGAATCGGTGAGCCGTCATCGGACAGATCCAGTCGCAGAGACAGCCTGAGTGTGAAGCCACCCTCAAGGTTGGGGAAGATGTCGTCAGTTCTCTTCGCGAAGAACTTGAACGAGATGGTCGGCTCGCCATTCCGGCAGTAAGCCCCAATGCTGTCGAGCCAGATTTTGGTGGACCAGCCAGGGTCGTCGACCAGCGGGATCGAGACGTAGGTGCCGCTGTCACTCCAGACACGCCTATCAACCAACAGCCTTGCCAGCGGCATGGACGCGTCGGCATCGGAAGCGTCGAACCACGAGACATCAGGAGCCTGTCCGGCTTGAGGGAAGGTCTCAAAGCCCTCCAAGCCCGGCGAGTCCTGCCCAGGCTCCAGGAGAGCGGTTATCAGTGACACGGCAGCGATCTGCGCGGTGGCGAGAAGCCGTTCAGTTCGAATCGCGACGCCCACGTGGCAAGTAGGGTCAGGGCCCCGTACCAGGATCTGTGTTTGGCTCTCCTCAACATCTGGGACCTCGATGAGGTTCGCCTCGCCCACTGTCTGCCCCAGCCCGATCTGGGCGCCGGACCGCAACAGGAACTGGAGAGCTGTCGTGTACTCGATCTGAAGCAGATCGCAGGGCATCCCCTGCCGGTCTTGCGTGTGGATTACCCTCATGTCGCGCTCGACGAACGTGAAGCCGGGAGCGATCGCAGCGGAGGAGAAAGCCTCCTGAACCGAGAGCCCTTGTTCAACGCCGACCTCGGTTGACGATATCGGCAGTTGGGAGGCCAGGCCCGCCACCAACGCCGCCGCCGGGCCTTCCTGGGTGTCATCCTGCAGGCCAGGGCTGAATGGCACCGGCATGGACAGCGGGGCAAGGCGGAGGTTCAAGCTCACGATCTCAGCGGGCAGGATAGACGGCATGCCGGTGAGGATGCCTGGCCATAGGAAGCTCTCTCTAAAATACTGTGTGGCCCGTTCGCCGAGCTGGGAAAGGTCGTGCAACGCGGTAGCCAAAGCCGTGTCAAGCACGGCCCCCGAGAGACCAACCGTCTCCTGCAGGAAAGAACGCAGGCCCGCAGAGTATGGCTCAGCCAAGTCGAAAGATTCGCCGAACATCTGTTCGGTCCCTCCGTCCCACGGGCCACACGACACGAACACGACATGGAAGCTCGACAGGACGGCCCGAATGCCCTCGATTGCAGGGTTGTCACCGAGTATCCCAGCGATCGTATCGACGATAGCCAGGACATTCGCGGGCTCCAGCAATGCCATATCGAAGGCGACGCTCAAACCCGAAGGGTGCAACTCTTTCGGGATGTCCGAAACGGCGATGAACCTCGCTTCCATGTCCGTCTCCAGAGCGGCGCCTTTCCAGCCATCCTTCGGCAGAGGAAGAACCAGAGATTGGAGCGAAAGCGGAATCTCGACGCGAAGAACAGGCAGCGAAGATGTCACGTCGGTGCGAGACTCATAAGCGTCCGAGCGGCGGGGACCAAAGAGTCGCGCTTCAGGGGGCCCGATCAGCAGGTTGGCCTGGGCCAGTATCGGAGGCCCGTCCACCGAGGACTTCCTGGACACAACGAGGTTGTGACCCTCCACACTCCATTGCTTCGCACCCACCGAAGGGACATCCGGGCCGACGGCCGAAGGCAGGGCCAGGTAGTACGACCGCAACCTTTCGGTCAGCCAGAAAGAGCTGATCTGCTGTCTGAAGTCCGACCCGTTCATGAGGTTCTACTTCAGGGTGACCCAGACTTCAAAGCAAATCGTCCAATCCGTGTCCTCCGCAACTACGGAGGGGTCGACGCACCACCGCAGGAAACGTTCGAGCTCCAGGCCGCTGCCGACAGCCCCGGTCGATGCTCCCTGGACATCTTCCTTCGGGAGGGGCAGAGTGTATCCATCATACGAGATCAGATCCTTCCATGGGCCTGCCACTGCGGCCGCGGTCTGGATGTGGAGCTTGAGCGCTGTGTTCTGGGTGGAGGGCTCCATCTTCAGGATGTTCACGCGTATGGCCGCGTCGCGGTGCAGACCTGCGTCCACCCACCCCGGTGAAGGTTGCACGACCCTGGCCAACGCCGGCGCCGAGTTTTCCCTCCTGCCCTTCAGCGTCAACAGCCCCTGCATCTGCAATATCTCTGCCATGTAAGTCCTCCTCTATTCCGTTTCAGACCACCCGGGGGAACTCGGGCCACTGGGTGAAGCTGTCGCCCAGCATGGCCTGAATCCGGAAGCAGATCTCCCATGCGTTGCTGGTCGGGCTGCAGACCCTCCAACGTATGTAGCGGCTGAACTGCTTCCCAGACGATGCGGCGCCGGAATCCGAGACAGCGGCCACGATCTCGATCCCGTCTGTGGCAGGCTTGGTGACCCAACTCACGATTTCGTCCCAGTCGGCGGGAATGGCTTCCGGCACAGGGGAAGACTCCAGGACGAGCTTGGTGTCGTTGGGCGTGATGCTGAGGATCTGGACCTTGAACCGTATCGCAGTCACGTCCTGGCCGTCGAACCAAGCACCGTAGGGCTGGATAGCGGCGGCCGATCCCACACCGCAGACGGTGATGACCGGCTGGAACATGAACACACCCGACGGCCGTGGAGCAAGATCCGGGCGACCTCTTTCCGTCACTGCGAACTGGCTGGTACGGCTCATCTTCTGCCCCGGCTCCCATCGAATCTGCTTGCGCGTCTGAACGCTCATAGCTGTTTCTCCCCTACTTGAGTGTTACGGTCACACGACCGCAGATCATCCACGTCGTCGCCCCCGGATGCACCCTCCAGCGAAGGATGCGGTACAGGCGGCCCTCGGAGCCTGGCTGCTCGGTCTTGTTCAGATACTGCTTGCCCGCGATCTGAGAGTTGAGCGTCAGGATGGGGACGAATGCCTGCCCATCGTCGGAACCTTCTATTATCAACGACGGGGGAGTCGTAGTTGGCGTAAGTCCCAGGAGTTTGCCCTTGACCACACCCGTTGTGTACTTCGACGTGTCTATGCTTTCGCATATCGTCTGGGCCACGTCAGCGCCGGTCTGCCCGGCCATCGTAGTCAGCGGGAGAAGATCCAAGGTCATTCCCATGTCTTGCCACCTCCATTGCCGAAGCGTCTTCCGGGGCGTCACCACGAACCAGGGTCCGCCCCTTCCACGGAATCCGACCATACCAAGAGGGAATCCGCTTTCATATCGAGCGCACACCCGAACGCGTTGTCGGATGTTCTACCGACAGGAGGAGGGTGCGTGCATGCTGTCAAGGAAGCCCGTGGCGGCACTGGGATGCCCGTTGCTGCTGGAGGGACCGGGAGCGCTCAGTTGGTCCGCACACACCGTGCGCCCGTGTAACTATCCAGATCGGAAGGAGCGTGCTGCTCTCGAGATCCGGTTCTAACATCGAACCACAGCGAGCTGTAGTTTCCGCCGCGCAGGACACCGTGGCCGGACGAGAAGATCCATGCGCTGCCGTCCGCAGGAGCGCCGACGTAAGAATCGCTCCAGGCATCCTGCACCCACTCGCCGACGTTGCCGCTCATGTCCAGGGCTCCGCACCAAGCCGCTCCGCCGGTCTTCCCTCCCACGGGGACGGTGCCTCCCGTGTATTCGTCCTGTGCACACGCCCAAGGCTTGCCCTTGATGCCGTCGCCATCGAAGAGGGCGGTGTTGTTGAAGCAGGTCGGTTCGGGGGTGTCACCCCAAGGGTACTTGGTGTGAATGGGGCCGGCGGCAGCGTATTCCCACTCCGCTTCAGAGGGGAGCCGGCCGGCGGGGGCGACCCACTCGCAAAACGCCAGAGCCTGCTCGGGATTCATGGAGTTTTGGGGATGCCACCAACGGCCCACTATCGTATTGAGACCCCACAGGTCGCCGGGCTCATAGAGCTTAGGGCACTTGGACACGAACTGGCAAGCATCGAATTGCTCGACCACGATCTCATACTTGCCAATGAAGTAGCCCTTTGCGAAGGTGACTTCGTGCACCGGCCCCTCCGAAACGGAACGACCTTCCTCGTTGTCTGGGCTTCCCATTTGGAACGTCCCCGGCGGAATCCAGATCCATACGTCCCATTTCTTCCAACCGCTGGTGTCCTGATTTGCATATTCGCAGTGCTGTTTCTGGTTACAGGACACCGTGTAGTCAGGCAGGCTGGGGCAATTCTGAACGTTTTCGGCAGTGCAAATCTTCCCTTCGGCGACGCACTGTCCATCCTCGCAATGCTCGCCACCCGCGCACGTTTCCTTGAGTAGGCTACCCGATCCGTCGGCTGCGCAAACCAGAACGTTGGGTCCCTCGCAATGGGTATCCTCCGGCACGCACAGGTCGGGCAGACAGATTGAGGACGAGCAGAATCGCTCGACAGGGCAGTCTGCGGAGAGATTGCACTCCACGCACTGCCCGGTCCCCTTGTCGCAGAGCAGGCCGTAGCCCTTGCAGTCCTTATCGGAATCGCATGGGTGCGCCTGCCCACACGTATGGTCTGGCAGACAGAATAGATCTCCGTCGCAGTCTTCGTCAGCGGTGCACTCGACGCATGCTCCTTCGGGCAGCAGACAGACCAGCAGGTCGGGGCAGTCCTTGGTCGACGCACACGGAGGCTGCACACATCCCGCGTCCTCTTTACATTCCATTTCCGGGAAGGAGTCGCCACAGTCCGGACCACAACCGCCGTTGTCGTCCACCCGGTCTTCGTTGTCGGGGTATCCAGCCTCCCCTGGACTGTCTGCGAACACGTCTTGAAGCTGTTCCTCCCGATCGGAGTGGGGGCTATCGGGCCCCGGGTCGACCGAGTACATGTCCGCGATGCCGGGCCCCACGTTCGAGCCGCATGCGAAGAGCATTGCCATTGCAAGGGCAGTCAGACGGGCTTTCATCACTCCCCTCCTTCGGTTCCGGCCAGCGCTGCTGCATTCCGATCGCAGTGATCGCACAAGTACCCCATTCGTGCAAGCCAATACACGAAAGCAGCCTAGTTGTGAACCCCGGCCTTTTCGTACATCCGCCCCAGGTGCGTGGCCGCGGTCCTGGGAGCGATTCCAAGGGCAAGCGCGCACTCCTCGATGGTGTATCCGGTTGCGACGAGGAGTGCAATGTCCTGCTCTCTCGGGCTCAGCATGCAAGTGCTGAGAGCGCCCTTGCAGGTTCTGTGCGAACGACAGTGGTCCTTCAGTTTCGTCACCTCGGGGCCGAACCATGACCCGCCTCTCTTCACCATCCTCACTGCAGAAACGAGCTCGTCGTGCGTGCAGGTCACGTCCACACACCCTTTCACGTCAGCGGCAAGCATCCTGGAAAGCGCATGCTCTGTGATCCACGGCCGGGAAGGAACAACCAAGATGGCAACGCTTGGGAACAGCCGTCCGATGTCTGAAATCAGACAGAGACTGCGGATCGGCGATGCGGCTGCGGGGAGCGGGGGTGGTGCGGAAAGCGCCTGGCCGTCGACCTCTTTCCGCCGAACCAAGGGGGGGGCGGTATCACCCACCACTACAATCCCATCGGCATTTTCCTTGCACCACGTCGCCGCGGCGAATGCCGACTCGACGGTTCCGGAGTAACGCGCATCAGGTACAGACGCGACTGCGCTCACGATGGATGACGCCACGAGTGGGCGCTCCTCGACGACAAGCACGTTCCTCGATGCTCCCGATTGTGGCGGTCGTTCCTCTCTTGAATGCATGGTCGTCCTCTCTGGAAGTTGGCGACTCGGCCCTGCCTCGGTCTACCACTACATGAACCCATCTCAAAGTCCCTCTACGGCCAAGCTTGATCTTAGACGCCGCAACGGCCATGTCAAGAGGCGCCTGGGGAGGGAGGGGGATAGGGAGTGAATCGGCTGCGGGCATGGAGAGTGAGTCGGCTGCGGGCATGGTGAGTGAGTCGGCTGGGGGCATGGAGGTATGAGTCGGCTGCGGGCATGGAGGTATGAGTCGGCTGCGGGCACGAAGGGACTTGGGGGCTACGGGCAGGGGTCGTTGGGGGAAAACGGGGTGCCGAAGTCGCCGCCGGGGAGCTTGGACTTGGAGAG
>Ga0172371_10002559_pt1 | contig 28754 bp, 43 predicted proteins | sample Lak12m_FD_114543 | JGI IMG/M metagenome (GOLD analysis project Ga0172371, IMG submission 114543) | Freshwater microbial communities from Kabuno Bay, South-Kivu, Congo - kab_022012_12m | ecosystem: Environmental > Aquatic > Freshwater > Lake | place: Democratic Republic of the Congo: South-Kivu...
AATGGTCATGCCGGGCGATAACGTGAACCTGGAAGTGGAACTGATCGTTCCGGTGGCGTTGGAGCTGGGCTCTAAGTTTGCTATTCGCGAAGGTGGCCTCACAGTAGGCGCCGGCGTGATCACAAAAATACTGGATTAGGTGTAAAGATGGCTAAACAGAAGATTCGCATTCGTCTCAAGGCATACGATCACCGCGTACTGGATCAGTCCGCCAAGCGTATTGTTGATACCGCTGAACGCAGTGGAGCACAGGTAGTCGGCCCCGTACCGCTGCCAACCAAATTAGAAAAATTCACCGTGCGCCGCTCGACCTTCATTGATAAAGACTCTCATGAACACTTTGAGATTCGCACGCACAATCGTTTGATCGATGTGCTGGACCCAGATTCCAAGACCATTGACATGCTCATGCGTCTGAATCTGCCTGCCGGCGTAGATATTGAGATCAAAATCTAAGTAAGTAATACACAGTGAGTAACCACCGGGTATCTGGTCAACCCGGAGATTCGGTGGTAAAATCAATGCTCGTGCCAGACGTAGAAATACGCCTGTGTGAGGTAACCCAAGAGTAGGTCAGGTTGTGCCAGAATAGGCTCGGCCGGCAGACTGACTGGGTTGCGCCCGGAGATGATGCAGCCTAGCCCAGGCTGACAGTCTCGTCAATACATACTACAAGGAGAATATTGGGATGTTAAAAGGGCTTATCGGCAAGAAAATCGGCATGACCCAGATTTTCGATGAGAATGGTGTGGCTATTCCTGTCACCATCATCGAAGCTGGGCCTTGCTACGTAACCCAGGTGCGCACCGCGGAAAAAGAAGGTTATTCCTCCGTGCAGCTAGGGTACGGAGCGACCAAACCGCAGCGCCTGGCATCAGGTGAACTCGGTCACCTCAAGAAAAACAATGTGCCCCCCGTCCGCATCCTGCGCGAATTTCGCGTAAAGGATCCCCAGGTCAACGAAGGCGATACAGTCAGCGTTGATCTTTTTGCTGTCGGGGAAAACGTAGATGTCGTCGGTACATCCAAAGGTAAAGGCTTCGCGGGTGCAGTCAAACGCTACCACTTCCGTGGTGGGCCCAAGACTCACGGTCAGTCCGACCGCCAGCGTGGTCCTGGCTCCAACAGCTCCACCACCACTCCCGGCCGGGTCTACAAGGGCTCCCGCCGTCCCGGTCATATGGGCGATGACCGCGTAACGGCTCAGAAGCTGAAAGTGGTCCTGGTGGATGCGGAGAGGCACCTGATTGGTGTCCGTGGTGCCGTCCCCGGCAGCCGCGGTGGTATCGTAATGATTAGGGAGGCCCGAAAACAGTAGCAGAGCGATCTGAGATTGTTTTCTAGATGGAGCATGATGACTATGGAAGCAACTGTTTACAACATGCAGGGTGAAAAGGTCCGTACCGTTCAATTACCGGCAGAGATCTTTGAAGCCCCGATCAAGACAGACCTGATGCACCAGGCACTGGTTCGCCAGCATGCAAATGCCCGCCTGGGCACGCACCAAACCAAAACCCGTGCAGATGTAGCGGGTGGTGGAAAGAAACCGTGGCGCCAAAAAGGCACCGGCCGCGCTCGCCAGGGTTCCAGCCGCTCACCGGTATGGAAAGGCGGAGGTGGGGCGCATACCCCGCATCCACATGGCTATACTTTACAAATGCCCCGTCAGATGCGCCGCGCCGCATTGCGCTCCGCGCTGACCGTAAAGGCACAGGATGCCAGCATCGTATTGCTGGATGGCATGCCGCTGGCGGAACCCAAAACCCGTCTCATGGCACAGGCCCTGGAAAAACTCGTTGGCGGCAGCAGCGCCCTCATCCTCATTCCGGTAAAGAATGATGAATATGAGAAAGTAATACGCTCTACCAATAATATTCCAGATGCCAAAACCCTGATGGCCAGCTACCTGAATATTCGCGATATCCTGTCCTTCGACAAGATCATTCTGCCCGTTGAGGCGCTGGATGTCATCGCGGCCAACCTGGCATAGGCAGGAGAACGAATGACTACGCATTTCGATATATTACGTAAACCCCTGGTGACTGAAAAGACGAATTATCAGGTCTCTAAACTGCACCAGTATGTATTTGAAGTTGCCCGGGACGCAACGAGAACCCAGGTCAAAGACGCCGTGGAAACAGTCTTCGATGTCAAAGTCCTGCGCGTCAACATCATCAATGTCGCCGGCAAACGCCATCGCCGTGCACGCAGCCGCCGAATGGAACTGCGCGACACTGGCCACAAAAAGGCCATTGTCACCCTGGCAGCGGAAAATCGAATTCCGATCTTTGAAGGAGTGGAGTAATGGCCGTCAAGATCTATAAACCAACCACCCCGGGTCTACGAAATATGACCGGGAATACATTTGAAGAGATCACCAAAGATACGCCCGAGCGTTCCCTCCTGGTAATCCGCAAAGCGTATAGCGGCCGCAATTCCTACGGTCGCGTAACCGTTCGCCATCGTGGTGGCGGTGAACGCCGATACGTCCGCCTGGTAGATTTCAAACGGGAAAAGCGCGATATCCCGGCTGTCGTAGCGGCAATCGAATACGATCCCAACCGCACAGCCCGCCTGGCTCTACTTAACTATGCGGATGGTGAGAAACGATACATCATCGCACCACTTGGGTTGAAGGTAGGAGATACGATCGTATCCAGCAAGACAGCTGAGATCCGCATTGGCAACAACCTGCCGATATCCAGCATACCGATCGGAACCATGGTGCACAGCATCGAGTTGAAAGAAGGTCGTGGCGCCCAGCTGGTAAGGGCTGCAGGTGGAGCTGCACAATTACTGGCGAAAGAAGGTGACTTCGCCCAGATCCGCATGCCCTCCGGCGAAGTACGCCTGGTCAGCCAGAACTGCTTTGCAACCATCGGACAGGTAGGTAACCTGGACCACAAGAACATCAAACTCGGTAAAGCCGGTCGCAAACGCCACATGGGCGTTCGCCCAACCGTTCGTGGCACAGCCATGAGCCCGAGGGATCATCCGCACGGTGGTGGTGAAGGCCGCCAGCCTGTCGGTATGCCCGGCCCGAAAACCCCCTGGGGAGTTTATACCCTGGGTTATAAGACGCGCAATAACAAGCAGACAGATAAATACATTGTCCGCCGGCGCAGTAAATCCAGCCGCTAACCCGGCGAATAGATAGATAAGAGGTCGATATATGTCACGATCGCTAAAAAAGGGCCCATTCATTGAGCCCAAACTACTGAAAAAAGTGGAGTTGATGAACACCCGGAACGACAAAAAGGTCATCCGCACCTGGAGTCGCGCCAGCACCATCTTCCCGCAAATGGTGGGCCATACCATCGCCGTTCATGACGGACGCCGGCATGTACCCATCTACGTAACGGAAAACATGGTTGGCCATCGCCTCGGCGAATTCGCCCCCACTCGCCATTTCCGAGGACATGTCGCTTCGGATAAATCATCTGCCGCCAAGGGAAAGTAAGCCATGGCTCACGATATCTTTGCTCAACTCAATAATGTTTCCATGTCTGCCCAGAAAGTCCGCCTGGTGGTGGATGTAGTACGCGGCAAAAAAGCTGTGGAAGCAGTCAATATTCTTCATTTTCTGCCGAATGCTGCTGCCCGTCAGGTATCCAAGGTGCTGACTTCAGCCATGGCAAACGCAGAAGAGAACTTTGGGGTCAGCCGCGATGACCTGTATATATATCGCATCAGCGCTGATGAAGCCCCGACCCGTAAATGGCGAAAATTTGGGGCCCGTGGTCGTTTCAAACCCGTGCTACGCCGCAGCTCGCACATTTCGGTCACCTTGAGAGAAAAGGAGTAGGCGCCGATCCTCCTTAAATAGGAAGAACAGGTAGCAGGAGAAATTATGGGTCGAAAAGTACATCCAATTGGTTTTCGTCTGAATATCAACCAGCCCTGGCTAGGACGCTGGTACGCTGAAGGCAAACAGTACTCAGATCAACTGGCGCAAGATTTCGAGATTCGCAAAGTCGTCAGAAAAGAAGCTGAAAAAGCCGGAGTATCAAAAATCGAAGTAGAACGTTTTCCTGGCAAAGTGAAAGTATCAGTTCACACTGCCAAACCGGGCATCCTCATCGGACGCAAGGGCGAAAGCGTTAAAAAAATGCGTATAGCTCTCGAAGCATTAACGGGAAAGAAGATCGATCTTGATATCAAAGAAATCTCGAACCCCGATACCGATGCATACCTGGTAGCCGCGAATATTGCAGGCCAGATGGAACGCCGCGTATCCTACCGACGCGCCATGAAGCGTGCACTGCAGCAGGCAATGCGCCAGGGCGCACAGGGAATCAAAGTGGAAGTTGCCGGTCGATTGAGCGGAGCTGAAATGGCTCGCAGCGTTTGGCTGCGCGAAGGCCGCGTCCCACTGCAAACCCTGCGCGCGAACATTGACTTCGCGAAAGCGGAAGCCCTGACTACATACGGCCGTATCGGCGTAAAAGTTTGGGTCTACAAAGGCGAATCCATGCCCGTAGTGGAAGAGAAATCTGAAGCCACTGAAGGCGTGTACGTCAGCGAATAAGCCCTGGCAAAACCGGAAGGTAAGAAGAGGTAGCTATTATGTTGATGCCAAAAAGAGTAAAGTGGCGCAAGCAAATGCGCGGCCGCATGAAGGGTAAAGCCCTGCGCGGTGCTGAGATCAGCTTCGGCGAATGGGGCCTGCAAGCCCTCGAGCCAGGCTGGGTGACAGCCCGTCAGATCGAAGCTGCCCGCCGTGCGATCGTCCATGCGATGAAACGCCGTGGACAGATTTGGATCCGGATCTTCCCGGATAAACCATACACCCAGAAACCGCCCGAAACCCGTATGGGTAAAGGCAAAGGTGGCGTGGAGTATTATGTGGCAGTTGTTAAGCCGGGTCGTATGATCTTTGAGATCGGCGGTCTGCCAGAAGACCAGGCGCTAGAAGCGTTGCATCACGCGGTCTACAAATTCTCCATTAAGACCAAAGTCGTTTCGAAACATGGAATGACAGGAGAATAAGCAATGAAAACATCAGAAATCCGTTTGATGCCTACGGAAGAAATCAAGACCAAATTATCAGATGCTCGCAATGAGTTGATGAACCTGCGCTTCCAGACCGTGACCGGCCAGTTGACTGACACCAGCCGCCTGCCAATCACCCGCCGTTTGATCGCCCAGTTCGAAACCATTCTAAGAGAACGCGAGCTCGCGGCCAAAAAGGAAGGTGCAGCATGAACGAACGCCGCCGCATGACTGGTATCGTTACCAGCAATAAAATGATGAAAACCGTTGTGGTGGAAATCACCCGCTCTTTCCGTCACCCCATTTATAAAAAAGTGGTGCACACCAGTAAATCGGTAAAAGCACATGACGAAATCGGCTGCCGCATCGGAGACAAAGTACAGATCGTAGAAACCCGCCCGCTTTCTAAAGATAAGCGCTGGGTCGTCGAGACCGTGCTGGTGACCGAAAGCCGGACCGAAGACGCCGGTGTAGGAGAATAGCGATGATACAACAGGAATCCCGTTTGAAGGTCGCTGATAACACTGGCGCCCGCGAACTGCTGGTCATCCATGTAATGGGGGGCTCAGTCCGCCATTACGGAGCGGTCGGCGATGTGGTGGTAGCTTCTGTCAAATCCGCCGCTCCGCAGGGTTCAGTGAAGAAGAGCGATGTGGTGAAAGCCGTCATCGTGCGCTGCTCCAAAGAGTGGCGTCGTGAAGATGGTTCCACCATCCGCTTCGATGATAATGCCGCGGTCATCCTGGATTCTGACGGCCAGAATCCCAAGGGAACCCGCATCTTCGGCCCCGTCGCGCGTGAACTACGCGAAAAAGGCTTTATGAAGATCGTCTCCCTCGCGCCGGAAGTCATCTAAGAAGGAGATGCAGGATCAATGGACGTTAAACTAAAAAAAGGTGATACCGTTGAGGTCATCAGCGGACGTGCAGAGGACAAGGGAAAACGCGGAGAGATCATAAAAGTGGATCCCTCTGAGAAAACCGTGGTGGTGCAGGGCATCAACATGCGCACCAAGCACCAGCGCCAGGTTCAGTCTCAGGGCCGCACCGTAAAACCCGGTAAAGTCCGTTTTGAGGCACCCGTGGACCTCTCGAATGTAATGCTAGTCTGCCCCAAGTGTGGCAAGGCTTCCCGTGTAGGGCTGCAGCGTGTGGAAGACAAAACCCGCCGCGTCTGCAAGCACTGCAACGAGCAGATCGACGAATAAGCGGCTGGAGCTAAGAAATGAATAGAATGAAAGAAAGATATCTGAAAGAAATCGCGCCAGCGCTCAAGAAAAGCTTGAACCTGGATAACGTGATGCAGATCCCGCGCGTTGAAAAAGTTGTTCTGAATATCGGCCTGGGTGAGGCCATGGACAACCCCAAAGCGTTGGATGCCGCTGTAAGCGACCTGGCTCAGATCACCGGTCAGAAACCTGTGATCACCAAGGCGCGCAAAAGCATTGCCAACTTCAAACTGCGTGAAGGCCGCCTGATCGGCGCCAAGGTCACCCTGCGTGGCGAGAAAATGTGGTCATTCCTGGACCGGCTGATGAACATTGTCTTACCCCGTGTTCGCGACTTTCGCGGCATATCGCCCGAAGCCTTCGATGGCCGCGGAAACTACACCCTCGGCCTGAAAGAACAGCTCATCTTCCCTGAGATCGAATATGACAAGATCGACAAGGTAAGAGGTATGGAAATTACCGTGGTCACTACCGCGCCAAATGATGATCAGGCACGGGCCCTGCTGACCATGCTAGGAATGCCTTTCAAGAAGGGAAACTAGTCTATGGCTAAGACATGCATGAAATATCGTGAAATGCGCCGGAAATATCCCAACATGGTGCGGAATCGCTGCAACCGCTGTGGCCGCCCCCACGGGTATATGCGCCGCTTTGGCCTGTGCCGCATCTGTTTCCGCGAAAACGCACTGGAAGGCAAAATTCCAGGTGTTACCAAGGCATCCTGGTAACCCGGAGGTGGATGAAAATGAGTGTTATTGATCCAATCGCAGATATGTTGACCCGCATCCGGAATGGCGTCCTCATTGGGCAGCCCATGGTAGCGATGCCTACTTCCAAAATCAAGGCGGAAATCGCCCGCATTTTGAAAGAAGAAGGCTATATTGATGGTTTTGAGATCGTCGATGGAGAAAAAACCGCACAAAAGATATTGCGTGTCCGGTTGAAGTATGTCGGCGAACGCCGCGAACGCCGCCCGGTGATTTCAGGGCTGGAACGCGTCAGCCGCCCCGGCCGTCGGATCTACAGCCAGAAACAGGATATTCCGTATGTCCTTTCCGGCATCGGCGTAGCCATCCTCTCCACACCGAAAGGTGTGATGACCGGCTCACGAGCCCGACAGTTAGGCGTCGGCGGTGAGATCCTGTGCAAAGTCTGGTAACCCGGTCTGATAGGAGGATTGTACAGTGTCAAGAATAGGACGTTTACCGGTAACGGTTCCATCCAATGTGAAGGTAGATATCCAGGGAAGCATGGTGAAGGTGCAAGGCCCGCAAGGCGAGCTTTCACGTCAGTTCTCACCATCCATGGATATCACGGTTGAGAACAACCAGATCCTGGTGAAGCGCCCCACGGATTCCCCGGAACACCGCGCGCTACACGGCACGACCCGAGCTGTTATCAATAATATGGTGACAGGCGTAAGTACCGGCTTTAACATTGTGCTGGAAATTGATGGCGTGGGATACCGCGCTGAACTGGATGGCGAGAAATTGGTACTCTACCTCGGCTATTCCCATCCAGTGATCATCGAACCCCCTGCGGGAGTGAAGTTTGAAGTGGATACTAAAACCCGTCAGGTAAAGATTTTAGGCCGGGACAAGGAACAGATCGGCCAGGTTGCAACAAATATCCGCAGCTATCGCCCGCCAGAGCCGTATCATGGCAAAGGTATCAAATATGCTGGTGAGAAGATCCGCCGCAAAGCGGGTAAATCTGGCAAGGCCAAGAAGTAGGTGACGCATGGCAAATAAAACTCGTCAAGAAGCGCGCATTCACCGCCACCAGCGGGTGCGCAAAAACATTTCAGGCACTGCCGACCGGCCGCGCGTCAGCGTGTTTCGCAGCGTGTCCGATATCTATGCCCAGGTAATCGATGATCAGGCAGGTGTAACCCTGGTCGCTGCTTCCAGTATCGATACCGAACTGAAAGCAAAGATGAAAGGCTTGAAGAAAACCGAACAGGCTGACCTGGTAGGCAAGGCATTAGCTGAGCGTGCCAAAGCAAAAGGAATCACCACAGTTGTTTTTGACCGCGGTGGATTCCGGTACATGGGCCGGGTGAAAGCTCTGGCTGATGGGGCGCGCAAGGGCGGCCTTGAATTCTAACTAATAGGCAAAGGTCTGATATGGATTCAATCGATTATCAAAACACAGAAACAGGGTACGACGAGCGAGTGATCGAAATCGCCCGTGTGGCCAAAGTAGTAAAAGGCGGCCGCCGCTTCTCGTTCCGGGTCACCATTGTGGCTGGTGATAACAATGGCAAGATCGGTATGGGAGTAGGCAAAGCCAATGCGGTACCTGAGGCTATGCGTAAAGCGACAGAACGCGCGCACAAAAATATGCGCAAAGTTACGCTCTCCGGCTCAACGATCCCGCATGAAGTGACCGCCAAAGTTGGCGGGTCCGTCGTGCTTCTCAAACCTGCTTCCCCCGGTACGGGTGTTATCGCCGGTGGTGGTGTCCGTGCCGTCCTGGAAGCAGTCGGCGTGCATGACATCCTGACCAAGTCGCTGGGTAGCAATACAGTTCTGAACATTGTCCAGGCAACTTTGATGGCCTTGGACAGCCTGAAATCTCCCCAGCAGGAAGCTGCGAACCGCGGCAAGAACGTAAAAGATGTCCTGCCGTTCTGGGAGAGGAGAAAGAATGCCTAAGAAAGTAGAAGCTCCCAAAGTTAAGATGGTGAAGATCACCCAGGTGAGATCAGCCATTGGTTACTCCAAGGTGCATAAGGCTACCATCCGCGCCCTGGGCATCCACCGGATGCATGAAACCGTGGAACAGGTGGATACCCCCACCTTGCGTGGAATGCTGCGCAAAGTGGCGAACCTTGTAGATGTAGTTGAAGAGTAGGTATAACAATGAGACTGAATGATCTTAAGCCCAATCCGGGCGCTAAAAAAGACCGCAAGCGCGTTGGCCTCGGCATTTCTGCCGGTAAGGGTAAAACCGCCGGCCGTGGAACCAAAGGCCAGGCATCGCGAACCGGTGAAGGACCGCGCCTCTATCATCAGGGCGGCAACCTGCCTTTCTTCCGCCGCCTGCCGTTCATGCGTGGTGAAGGTTTCACCTCCATCAACCGGGTGGAATATACCGAGATCAATCTAATCGAGCTGAACCGCTTTGCGGCCGGCACAGAGATAGATCCCGAAGTGCTCTTCGAAGCTGGTTTCATCCGTAAAGCGGGTGCACCGGTCGTCATCCTTGGGGATGGCGAAATCAATGTCGCTTTGAAGGTCAAGGTTCACAGGATCAGCAAATCTGCCCGCACGAAAATCGAAGCTGCCGGCGGAAGTGTTGAAATCCTGTAACATCATCCGATAAGGAGAATCCATCATGAAGCGTTCACCATGGCGCTATCTATGGAAAAGTGAAGATATCCGCAAGAAGCTGCTCATCACGCTCGCCTTGCTGGTACTCTACCGCCTTGCAGCCAACATTCCGGTCCCCGGAGTCAACCGTGAGGTGATAGCCAGCATAGCCAGTGGCGGCGGCGCTGCGGGCAACCTCTTCAACCTGCTGGATCTACTTTCCGGTGGTACCGTCTCGCACTTCTCCATCCTGGCGATGGGTGTGTACCCTTACATCACCGCGCAGATCATCCTGCAGTTACTGGTACCTATCATCCCCGCCCTGGAAAGAAAAATGCGCGAAAACCCGCGCGAATCACAGAGCTGGATGGAAAAGTGGACAGTCATATTGACCATTCCAATGGCCCTGCTTTCAGCCGTCGGACAGATCAATATCTTCCGTTCACTGGCTGGTGCACCAATCCTCACAAACTACGGCTTTACCGGTTCAGCACTCCTGCCCACCCTGGCGACATTATTCTCCATGGTCGCCGGAACAATGCTGGGAGTCTGGCTCGGTCAGTTGATCTCCGAATATGGCATCCGTAATCAGGGCCTATCACTGATCATCTTTGCGGGTATCGTTTCCCGTATGCCTGCCAACCTCCTATCACTCTTGAGCGATCAGCAGAACCGCTGGCTAATCATCGTCATTCTGGCAATCCTGGCAGCAACGGTGTTTGCCATCGTCTTTGTCCAACAAGGCCGCCGCAATGTCCCGGTGATGTTCCCTGGCCGTCGCATTGGCAATCGTATGTCCATGCCTGTCAAGAGCAATCTGCCCCTGATGATCAATATGGCCGGTATGATCCCACTGATCTTTGCGCAATCCCTGCTCACCTTCCCTGCCATACTCGCTTCCTATTTCCTGAACTCACAGACGACATGGGTAGCGAACCTGGCAAACGGAATCAACAAAGTCTTTGGAGGAACGAGTGCTTGGTACGGCCTCCTGTACTTCGTCTTTGTGGTGGCATTTACCTTCTTCTATACAGATGTCCTTTTTGCCCAGCAAAACTATGGCGAAAACCTGAAAAAGCAGGGCGCGCAGATCCCAGGCGTAATCCGTGGAACCCCGACACAAAAATACCTCACAAAAGTCCAGCGGCGCATCACAATGCCCGGCGCGCTTTTCCTGGGTATAGTGGCAGTTCTCCCATACATACTGTCCGCGGTATTACCACAGTCAGCCGGTTCTGGTTTACTGCTTGTCTCCTCAGCTGGCTTACTCATCGTGGTTGGCGTTGTCCGTGATACCTTCACGATCATCGATACCGAGTTAAAAGTTCATGGGTACGACGAGCAGTTGATCAAGAACTAATATGCCAAATTACTACGTCTTTCTCGGCCCTCCTGGCGCAGGCAAGGGAACTCAGGCAAAGATCGTTGCGGATACTCTGCACCTTTCTCATATATCCTCGGGTGATATTTTTCGGGCCAATCTGAGCAATCAGACCGAGCTGGGAAAATTAGCCCAGGGATATATGAACCGCGGAGAACTCGTTCCGGATGACCTGACCATCAGCATGATCCGCGACCGTCTGCAAAAACCCGATTGCGAAAAAGGAGCCATTTTAGATGGCTTCCCACGCACACCGGCGCAGGCCGAAGCACTGGATAAAATGCTGCGGGAAAACGCGGGTGAAGTGATCTTCGTACCTTTGATCTCAGTTCCCAACACCCTGATTCTGGAACGCATGACCGGGCGCTGGTCTTGCCGCGCAGCTGGCCATGTGTACCACATCAAATACAACCCACCTCAAAAAGCCGGAGTATGCGATCAGGATGGGTCTGAGTTATATCAACGGGAAGACGACAGACTGGAGACAGTGCAGAAACGGTTGGATGTCTATGAAAAACAAACTGCACCGTTGATAGCCTACTATACCGCACAGGGTAAACTGGTTGAAATTGACGGATCCCTCGAAATCTCCCAGGTGACCGCCAACCTGTTGAAAGCCTTAACGGCTAAGTAAAAGGTAGGCAACATCTATGTCCTGGGATCGCCAGATCAACCTGAAAACTTCCGCAGAGATCAGCGTAATGCGCGAAGCAGGTCGCATCAATGCGAAAGCATTACAGGCCGCCGTAGCAATTATTCGGCCAGGCATCACCACCGCAGACTTGAATGCGGCTGCGGAAGAAGTGCTAAAAAAACATGGAGTGTATTCTCCATTCAAGAACTATCCGGGTCCTTACCCCTACCCTGCCAGTATCTGCACCAGTGTCAACGCGGAACTGGTGCATGGTATACCGGGTAAACGCAAACTCCTGGAAGGCGATATCGTCTCAATGGATTGCGGGACAGTTTACAAAGGTTTTGTCGGTGATTCTGCCATCACAGTGGGTGTGGGAAACCTCTCAGAACCCGCCCAACGGCTGCTGGATGTGACGCGAGAATCACTGCGAATTGGTATCGAGCAGATGGTGCCGGGCAATCACATCGGTGATATTGGCGCAGCCATCCAGGACTATGTAGAACGCAATGGCATGAATGTCGTGCGTGAATACACGGGACATGGGGTGGGGCGGCAAATGCACGAAGGACCGGCAGTCCCTAACTACGGCATACCTGGCCGCGGCATGGAACTGAAAGCAGGGTTGACCATTGCGCTCGAACCCATGGTAATGCTCGGGTCGTACCATACCACGGTACTGCCTGACGAATGGACCGTTGCCTCTCGCGATGGCGCGCTGACAGCCCATTTTGAACACAGCGTGGCAATCACCGAGCAAGGACCGGTGATCTTAACGGAATTATAAAGAATCATCTGGACGAAAGCAGTGGTCGGCGGTATAATTTGAACTTTGCAGCCACGACTGCGAGAATGATTATAAGGAGTAAGTAGAGTATGAAAGTATCACCATCCATTCGCAAGCGCTGCGCGAAATGCAAAGTGGTTAAACGCAACCGCAGGTTGTTCATTATCTGCGAGAATCCAAAACACAAACAGCGACAGGGATAAGAGATTATGGCGAGAATTGAAGGTGTTGACCTTCCCCGCAACAAGCGTGTGGAAGTAGGCGTTCAGTATATCTTTGGCATTGGCCCCACCCGCGCCAAGCAGATTTTTGCTGCCACTGGTGTTAACCCCGATATCCGGGTCAAAGACCTTTCGGAAGCGGATGTAAACCTGTTGCGCGAATATATCAGCAAAACTTTCAAGGTGGAAGGTGATCTGCGCCGTGAAGTAACCATGAACATCAAGCGGCTCATCGAAATCGGCTGCTATCGTGGTATGCGCCATCGTCGCAATCTCCCCTGCCGCGGTCAGCGTACCCGCACGAATGCACGCACCTGCAAAGGTCCCAAGAAGACAGTTGCCGGTCGCGGCCGCCGCCGTGGTGCAACCAAGAAATAAGATCGCAACGGGCTGTTCCGCTGGTAGGGATCCCTCGACCCCACGGCTGACCGGCGGAATACCCAGGCGATCTGACAGAAATCATTTAGTGAGGTTTTATGGCACAAAACGTACGCTCAACAAGACGGACGACAACCGCGCGCAAAGTAAAGCGCACATTGTCTTCTGGGCAGATACACATTTTTGCTTCTTTCAATAACACCATCATCACCATTACCGATAAAAAAGGGAATGCTGTATGCTGGGGTAGCTCAGGCTCCGCTGGCTTCAAAGGCTCTCGTAAGAGCACGCCGTTTGCCGCCCGCCTGGCCGCAGAGCAGGCCATCAAAGCAGCTACTGCAATGGGCCTCCAGGAAGTGGATGTGTATATCAAAGGACCTGGTCCGGGTAGAGAGTCAGCCATCCGGGCAGTACAGTCGTTGGGTCTTCGGGTGCATTCCATTTCGGATATCACCCCGGTTCCGCATAACGGCTGCCGTCCTCCCAAGAAGCGCCGCGTCTAGTCTTAACTTAGAGAGGGATCTTACCTATGGCAAAATATTTAGGACCGGTGTGCAAATTATGCCGGCGTGAAGGTGAAAAATTATTTTTGAAAGGTGAACGCTGCTTCACCGCCAAATGCGCTTTTGATCGCCGCGGCTTCGCCCCGGGTCAACACGGTAAAAGCGGTGGTCGGGGTGGCAGTGACCGCGCATCAGATTATTCCCGCCAGTTGCGCGCCAAGCAGAAAGCCCGCCGCGTGTATGGCATGTTCGAAAAACAATTCCGCCGCTATTACTCCCTGGCGCAACGCCGCCGTGGTCTTACCGGCCTTAACCTGCTGCAGACACTCGAAACCCGGTTGGATAACGTCGTGTTCCGTCTGGGTTATGCTGCCAATAGAGCACAGGCACGCGAATTGGTGACCCATGGCCACTTTACAGTGAACGATCGCCGCATCGATGTTCCATCTATGCTTCTCAAACCAGGCGATAAAGTCACCGTACGCGAAGGATCTACAACCGCTACCTTCTTTAAAGATCTGCGTGATGTAGCTGAATCACGGAATCCCGCAATGTGGTTGGAGAGAGATTTAAAAAACCTTTCAGGTCGTGTTGTTCGCTTACCCGAACGCTCCGAGATTGATGGAAACCTGACTGAACAGCTGATCGTTGAGTATTACTCTCGCTAATTCTGCCAATGTCGGCGCGCGGTAATTCTTGGGTGCGTTGACGAAAGGAAGAAGAATGACTGGTTATTTAGAGATCGAACATCTGCCCAAAGTGGAACGTGTGGCTGACACACGCAATTACGGCAAGTTCGTCATCAAACCGCTGGAACGTGGATATGGCGTGACCCTTGGCAATGCCCTGAGACGCGTTCTGCTCTCATCGTTGGATGGCGCCTGTGTCACCTCAATTCATATCAATGACCTTCCGCATGAGTTCACCGAAATTGCGGGTGTGCAGGAAGACGCAATTCAAGTAATCTTGCAGATCAAACAGATCCGCCTAAAATTACATGATGTAGACTCCGCCACCATGCACCTGGATGTCCATGGCGATGGCGTTGTGACAGCCGCAGATATCACCACCCCGGGTGAAATAGAAATTGTCAACCCGGACCTGTATCTCTTCACGGTCGATGATAAAAAAGCCAAGTTGACGATCGATATGACCGTTGAACGCGGCCGGGGATATTCCCCCGCAGATGACCGCCGTGGAAAAGGACCCATCGGTGACCTTCCGGTCGACGCGATCTACTCTCCCGTGAAACGCGTCAACTGGGACGTGAAATCTACCCGTGTAGATCAAGACACCAATTTTGATAAGTTGGAACTGGAAATCTGGACGGATGGAACCACAACCCCTGAAGAAGCTTTGAGCAACTCCGCAAAGATCCTCGTGCGACACCTGCAGTTGATCGCCGGAGTCAGTGAAGAAATCGCCATACGGACTGAAGCGAAAGAAGCCGTAGTCAGCAAGGTTTCCACCGAAGTAGCTGAAACCCCCATCGAAAACCTGGACCTGCCCATGCGCGTTTTCAATTCATTAAAACGGACAGGCATCCAGAATGTTGGACATGTACTAGAGTTGCTGGATAAGGGCGATGATGCTGTCATGTCCATCCGCAATTTTGGCGAAAAAAGCCTTGAAGAACTTCGTTTGAAGATGATCGAAAAAGGCTATTTACAAGAAGATAAGAAAGTGGAGTAATCAAGATGCGCCATCAGATTTCCGGTTACCGTTTGGGCCGCGATAAGGACCACCGCACACAGATGCGCCGCACCCTCATCAAGCAGCTCTTCGAGCATGAGAAGATCACCACAACCCGCGCAAAAGCCGCTGCCATTCGTGGGCAGGCAGAGCAGCTGATCACGCTCGCCAAGAATAGCGCCAGCCTTTCCGATATCGAAAAGGTCAACGCTCGCCGCCTGGCAGCCAGCTATCTCGGCAATGCCAATGACACTGTGCGCAAGCTGTTCGATGATCTCGGCCCCCGTTACAGCAAGCGACCGGGTGGATACACCCGTGTACTCAAACTCGGCCCACGCCTCGGTGATGCGGCTGAAATGGTGATGCTTGAATTGGTGGAAGAATAAATCCCTGAAAATTCAGGGTGTCCATCTCGTCCGCAGGGCGTGAATGGAATGGCACGTTACCAGGTGACTCTATCATACGACGGTACAGCTTTTGCAGGGTACCAGCGCCAGGCAAATTTCCGCACAGTACAGGCGGAAGTAGAAACGGCGTTGAAACGGCTCGGTTGGCAGGGAAGTTCCATTCCCGCAGCCGGCCGCACAGATAGCGGAGTGCATGCGGCGGGTCAGGTGATCGCTTTCGATCTAAACTGGCTGCATGATATACAATCACTGCTTTCTGCCCTCAACAGTTACTTGCCGGTAGATATTGCCGCCAGAGATGCAAGCGTCACGCGGGACGATTTTCATCCCCGTTATGACGCACTCTGGCGCGAATACCACTACCGGTTAGTGGTGGACCCCAGGCGCGACCCCCTGCAGGATAGATACTGCTGGCGGGTAGCCAATGTGGATCCGGCAGTACTCGCCATCTGCGCGAACGCAATCCTCGGGGAACGCGATTTTGCGGCTTACGGTACCCCGCCCCGGCCCGGAAGCAGCACCATCCGATCCCTCTTGCGTTCAGAATGGATACAGGAAGGTCAGCGGTTAGATTATTTCATCCGCGCAAATGCCTTCCTCTATCACATGGTTCGCAGGCTGGTCTTTTTACAGGTAGAAGCAGCACGCGGTAAGTTTGAATATACCGCATGGCTGGCGGATATTTCCACCGGTAGAAAAGACCATCCCGGCATTGCCCCTGCCAGGGGTTTATCGCTGGAAAAAGTAATGTATGTTGGAGAAACTGGCTAGCCAGATCAAGATAATAAGTTAGTGGAGAGGATGACAGTGGACAAAACATTCGTCCTAAAAGGAAAGATCGAACGTGAATGGGTACTGGTGGATGCCAACGAGCAGACACTCGGTCGCCTTGCCACACAGATCGCACATATTCTGATGGGTAAACACAAACCGACCTTTACCCCGGGCGTGATGATGGGAGATTCCGTCATCGTGATCAATGCTGGCTTTATTAAAGTGACCGGCAACCGCCTGACCGAGAAATTCTATTACGCGCACTCCGGTTTTCCGGGTGGTCTAAAATCTGTCAGCTTGAAAGACCAGCTGAAGAACCACCCAGATCGTGTGATCCGGCACGCAGTGTGGGGTATGATCCCTCACAATAAAATGGGCCGTGAATTGATCAAAAAGATCAAAGTTTATGCTGGCTCCGAACATCCACATCAGGCGCAAACGCCGGCAGTGGTAGAGTAGAAGAGGTAACATGACCGTAACATATTTTGAAGGTATTGGCCGTCGCAAAGAAAGCACCGCTCGCGTCCGCCTGCAGAGTGGCAGCGGTAAAGTTACCGTGAATAACAAGACCGGTGAAGAATACTTCAACCGGATGGGTGATATGGAATTATTTCTCTCACCCCTCGCTGCAGCCGGACAGGATCGTGCCCAGTATGATATCACCGTGCTTGTCAACGGCGGCGGCGTCACCGGGCAGACATTCTCCTGCCAGCTTGGCTTGGCTCGCGCCCTCACAAAAATGAATGCTGAGCTCGTCCCTGCCATGCGCAAGGGAGGTTTCCTTACTCGCGATCCGCGTGTCAAGGAACGCAAGAAGCCAGGCCTCAAGCGCGCCCGCAAGGCCCCTACCTATACCAAGCGTTAATCCACGCTTATCCGATCCCTCAACGCAGAGGCACTGGGAACAGTGTTCTCTGCGTTTTCTATTACAGTGGACTGGAGCAAACAACCAATGACAGGAATTACAGTAATGGGGCTTGGCCCAGGTAGAATCGATCAACTGACGCGAGAAGCATGGGAACATTTGATGCATGTGGATGAAGTATACCTGCGGACTCGGAACCACCCGATGGTAAAAGACCTACCAAACCACTTGAATGTACTGTCATTCGATAAAATCTATGATACCGCTTCGCAATTCGAAGAAGTCTACTCAGAGATCATTCTCCGCGTGCTCGAACTGGGACGACGCCACGAAGGAATCACCTATGCGGTCCCTGGTTCTCCATTGGTGGCTGAAGCGACCTGTCCTGAAATCATCAAACAGGCTCGCGAACAGGGAATTCCCGTCCGAGTGATTGAAGGCATTAGTTTCATTGAACCGGTCTGTACAGCCCTGGGTATCGATCCTTATCCTCGACTAGTTCTTGTGGATGCTATGGAACTGGCCATGTCTCGTTTTACCAGCTTTCCGCCTACCTTCCCCGTATTAATTGCCCAGGTCTATTCCCGCCAACTGGCTGCCGAATTGAAAATGACCCTGTCTGCAGTTTACCCCGATGAGCATCCTGTAAGGCTAGTCCATGCAGCCGGCACCGAAATGGAGCTCATTGAAAATCTACGATTATATGAAATCGATCGAAGCGATCAGATCGGCTTACTGACCGTCTGTTATCTGCCACCTATGGGTACCGGCAGCGCTTTCGAAGATTTTGAAGAAGTGGTCGCTCGATTACGGGATCCAGAGGGAGGTTGCCAGTGGGATAGGGAGCAAACCCATCTAACCCTGCGAAAAAGCCTATTAGAAGAAACCTATGAAGCCCTTCAAGCTATTGATGAAGGCGACCCGAAAAAGTTAAGCGAAGAGTTAGGGGATTTACTGTTGCAGGTTGTTTTGCATGCGCAAATTGGCTTTGAAGAAGGTGATTTCAGCATGCGGGATGTACTGCAAGGGATACACGATAAAATCGTTCGCCGGCATCCGCATGTTTTTAGCGGGGTGCAATTGCGTGATATGGACCATTTGCTTGCCAACTGGGAAAAGCAGAAAGCGGATGAACGCAAGCAAAATGGCAATTCCGAAAAGAGTTTACTGGATGGCGTACCAGTCATTTTACCTGCCCTCGAACAGGCACAGGAAGTGCAGGCACGCGCGTCGCGGGTAGGTTTTGATTGGAAAAATATGGACGGCGTGCTCGATAAGATCGTCGAAGAGATTTACGAAATTAAGGAAGCCGCCAGGCCTGAAGAGTTAAAGGATGAGATAGGCGACCTACTCTTCGCAGTGGTCAATTATGCGCGCTGGCGCAAAGTGGATAGTGAGTTCGCACTCCGGGGCACGATCTCCAAATTTCGAAAACGCTTTGGCACCATCGAAGCCAAAGCCCGAAGCCAGGGCAGGGAAGTGTCTCAGATGAGTTTCGAAGAACTGGATGCAGCCTGGGAAGAAGCGAAACGAGCGGAGGGATAGCTTCACCATGCAAGCACTTCGCTGCAGGGTGGTTGGGTATTTAATAATCTGAGATAGGATAATGGAGCAGCCTCGTACAGCTTAATGACGACTCGGTGCATAATCTGCGTAAAGTAAGTAGGGATTCTAAGTAAATCGATACACTTCAGTGAGTTTGATAAATAGGTATATTGGCCCCCTTCCATTTCTGTGATTGAGTCGGGTTTCAAACTACTTCAATGGTTCAATAAAAGTCCAGATCACCGTGAAATCATCCGGTTTTCCATCAAACACAATCGAGTGCTGTACAATGATTTCTCCCGGCTCTTGCGTAACTACCGCAATATTCCATTTGCGTACCGAGCTGACCATCGGATTGGCTACATCAATCGGACCAAATGATTGCAGATTTACAAGCCGGCCGTTGATGAGCATCGTGTATGTCATCTCTGACCAGAGTTCTTCAATCCTGCCTTGCCCGGTATTGTCATAAAAACTGGGCGAAATATTGACCAGAGCCCCGACAGAAGCTTCACAAGAGAGCTGACCTCCATTCTCTATGCAAGTATAGTTATGTGGAAAACCAGCGGTTTTTTCATCGGCTGTTGATAGGGTAAAACTACCTACCCGGTCACCAGGTTTAATCGAAGCATCCGATACGCTGGAAATTGCTGAACAAGCGCTCAACATGAAAACAAGAATCCCAAAACTCGATAGAAACAATACTTTTTTCATCGTGTTTTCCTTTCTAAAGAGTTGCTTCTCATAAAGAATAACGTCTCCAGGTACTTATTTTGGAAAACAAGATGGAAAATAAGCCCCGGAGCACCAGGGGTCAAGTAAACCTTGATTAATCATATCATTTATGCATCGATCTTCTCAATAATAGTGGTAGTGATGATTTTTTGATTTAAATGGAAATAAAACGGGAGGAGACCCTCTATGGATCTCCTCCCGTTGTGTATAAACTGGGAGTTTTTTTTACAATGGCTCGAAACGAGCTGTAAAGTGCCGCATCAATGGAGCCTGATAGGAGATCTTAAATCCCCGCAGATGATCTTTATTCTCCCGGATCTCTTTCAAGACATCCAGTACATAGTCGAAGTGGCTCTGCGTATACATGCGCCGGGGGATGGCCATACGAACCAACTCCAGCTTGGGGTGAATCATCTTTCCAGTGTCAGGGTCGTTATATGCGAACATGACAGACCCGATCTCACAGGCGCGAATGCCCCCCGCGCGGTACATGGCATTGCTTAATGCGATCCCCGGAAATTCAGATGGAGGGATATGTGGCAATAGGCGGCCAGCATCAATATAGATGGCATGGCCACCCGGGGGTTCCACGATCGGTATGCCGGCAGCCAGCAGGCTTTCTCCGACATAAGCAGTCTGTGCGATCCGATAAGTCAGATAATCTTCTTCCAGCCCTTCGCGTAAACCGACAGCCAGCGCGGCCAGATCACGCCCTGCCAGCCCGCCATAAGTGGGGAAGCCCTCCCGCAGGATGAGTTCATTGCAGATCTTCTGATACAACTCAGGAGATCGAACAGCCAGAAAACCACCAATGTTCACAAGCGCATCCTTCTTGGCACTCATCCATGCGCCATCCGCATAAGAGAAGATCTCACGGGCAATCTCAAGCGGAGTTTTGTGGCTGTATCCTGGTTCGCGTTGCTTGATAAACCAGCAGTTTTCTGCATAACGGCAACTATCAATGAAGAAGGGAATCTTGTAACTGTGATATAGTGCGGATACCTCGCGGATGTTCTGCAGTGAAACGGGTTGACCGCCCCCGGCGTTGTTGGTGATTGTGATGGTTCCAAAAGGAATGTTCTCAGCGCCAGTCTTTTCAATGAAGTCTTTCAACTTCTTCAGGTCCATATTTCCTTTAAAAGAATGACGGTTCGCCGGGTCAAAAGCGTCATCGATCACCAGATTCGTGGGACGACCGCCACGGGCCCGAATGTTCCCTTCGGTTGTATCAAAATGCATATTCGAAGGTATGAAGTTCCCTGGTTTGACTAACAGGCTGGCGAGTATGTTCTCCGCTGCGCGTCCTTGGTGTGTGGGGACAAAGTATTCAAAGCCAAAGATCTCATCCATGGCTTCCTTCATCTGAAAGAAAGAGCGAGCCCCGGCGTAAGATTCATCCCCTTCCATGATCGCAGCCCACTGTGCCTGGCTCATGGCTCCTGTGCCTGAATCTGTGAGGAAATCAATGTAAACATCTTCAGCTTTAAGGAGGAAGATATTGTAGCCGGCAGCCTGTATAGCTATCTTTCTATTTTCAGGGCTGATCAGATGGATCGGTTCAACGGATTTGATTCGAAAAGGTTCTGCCGGGTGTTTGAACATTCATCCTCCAGTAGTTTTTGTAGAGTATAGACCGTATTATACCTGCTTCCAGGTTTTGTCAGACAAGATCAGTGGATCACCCAAACTCCACCTCAAGCACGATCTGTCGCATGCCCAGGGATACGGCACGTTGCAGCAGGAAAGCATCACCATACCAACCGCCCGAGATCAAACGGGTATAAGATAACGCTAGTTCCCTCCCCGTATAGAGATAATGCCAGGGTTCATCGAGGATTCCATCGTGATTCCCGGTGTAACTGCGGATAAAGCCATATTTCCCGGCGTTTGCCTGTAACCATTCTCCTGCATGTGTACCTGCAAAATTCAGACCGATGTCCACCAGTTTGCCAATATCCGAAGAAGTAAAATCCAGGGCGAGGCCTGTGTGGTGTTGAGAGGTCCCGGGTTTCATCACAACTTTCTTGTTGGCTGCCTGGCTGTAAGCGATTGCCTGAGATTCATAATCGCGAAATCCACTATGGATAAACAATCCGGTTCTTTCCGCGTTTGCCTGACCGAATAAAGCCTTGAGATCTTCAATCAGGCAGGTATGCACCCTGATATTCTCATTTGCGGCGCGAATCCCATCCAGAGTAAGGGGAATGGCAATGAGCTGAGGTAAGATGATCTGCGAAATCTCATCTGCAGAGATCGGATGTTCCGCATCGATCACCCGGGCAACCAGCGGGTCGGGCAACATAGAGATGGAAGGTAATTCCACGCTCACCAGGCTGGATTGTCCCTGAACGGACCGGGGAAAACCAAGGATGTTGATCCCAACGGTTGCTGCCAGAGAGAGCAGAAAATCCCGCCGGGATGGATGTCGAGTCAAGGGGTGTCTGTCGGGTGGCATCTGTGATCTCCGATAAAATACGGATATATCATATATCAGAAGGTAATAAATAACCATGCGCAAAGCAGCATTACTTTCCTTATTCATCAGTATCCTGGCGATGGTTACTATGCTATGGCCGGAAGGTACCCGTACAATCACCACAACGGTGGTAGCGAGTGAGTGGGTGAAAATCCCCGGCAGGGTCGGCGCGCAGGAGCAGGAGGCTCCTCAATGGATCGTAACCATCACACAACCTGCCCGGTTATTGCCGGGAAAGAGAGGACACCTCACATTGGAGATTCAAAGCATAAAGGTTTCAGGGGATCCGTGGAACCTGTATGGATTTGCCTCCAGGCTGGAGATCCCTCGGCATAAAGTGGAACCAAATGGATTAACCCGCAAAGCTGGTACAGCGGGTCGGGCTGCTTTTCATTGGAATGTGTTGGCAAAAACAGAAGAACCACTCCAGGGGACACTCTGGGTATATCTGCTGGCCACCACTGTGGATGAGCCGATTGCGTTATTGGCAGTCCCCGTAGAGATTCCTGCAAGCAATCGGATGTGTCTAAACCGGCAGGGATTGGGTGGATTGGCTCTGGGCGGTGGTGCATCCGCTGGTTTACTGGCCGCTCTGTTTTTACTCAAAGGAAAAAGACGGAATGAGAAGAGGTTATGATAAAATTAATCTGCAAGCAATCCACTTTCAGTAGAGGGTAGCAATGACCATATCTTGGCTCTATATCGGGATATTCCTGGTAGTCTCGCTTGGATTGCCCGCAGTTGCCATCATACTCGCAGGCATTCTGGCTCCTAAAAAACCAAGCCTGGAAAAATCGATGATCTACGAATGCGGTGTGGAAACTCACGGAGAAACCTGGGTTCAGTTCAAAGCGCAATACTACCTGATAGGCCTGGTTTTCCTGATCTTCGACATTGAAACAGTATTCCTTTACCCCTGGGCGGTAGCATTTGACCGGCTAGGCGTATTTGCTGTACTTGAAGGATTATTGTTCATTGGCATCCTGGCTGGTGGACTGGTCTATGCCTGGAAAAAAGGCGCCTTTGAATGGGTATAACAGGGTGAAGGAAAAGCAGATAGGAGCAGTATGAATTTTCTTTCTGATCCGGTGACATTTATTGGAAACTGGCTGACCGGGCTTGTCGCAAACCTGGGCATACCAAAAGAGACGGCATCCGCTTGGGTAACCGGGGTGGCTGTTGGAATCTTACCTCTGCTGGCGATGCTATGGGTGCTGGTGCTGATCTGGTACGAGCGTAAAGTCATCGGGCGGCTGCAAGACCGTCCGGGTCCAAACCGCGTGGGTCCTTTCGGTCTGATCCAACCCGTTGCGGATATGCTGAAGATCTTCATTAAAGAGCATATCCTCCCCGCGGGTATAGATCGCATCCCATACAATCTGGCGCCTATACTGGCAGTGGGTGGTGTTCTGGGGATGTGGATCGTCGTTCCTTTCAGCGCCACAGTCCACGGAGTGGATATCAACGTGGGAGCATTATATGTCATTGCGGTTGGGGCCATTGGCACCCTGGGCATCATATTTGCCGGTTATTCATCGAATAATAAATACGCCCTGCTGGCAGCCTTCCGGGTAGTGGCTCAACTAATCTCATATGAGATCCCGATGGTTCTGGCCTTGCTGGTACCTGTACTGCTAGCCCGCTCCATGGGGATGAATAGCATCGTCCAGGCGCAACCCGTCTGGTTCATCTTGATTGCCCCACTGGCAGCATTGTTATTCTTCATATCATCCATTGCGGAAGTAGGGCGCTCACCGTTTGACCTGGCCGAGGCAGAATCTGAGATCGTTGCCGGTTTCAATACAGAATATTCCGGGCTGAAATTTGGTATGTTTTACGTAGGTGAGTTCCTTCACGCGTTCACCAATTCACTGATCTTTACAGCGTTATTTCTCGGCGGATGGCAAGGGCCTGGCGCAGAACAATTCCCGATACTGGGTTTCATCTATTTCTTTCTTAAAACGGTGGTTGTACATTTCCTGGGTATCGCCATCCGCGGTTCCATGCCGCGCTTTCGCATTGACCAGGTCATGCAGCTGAATTGGAAGTTGTTTACACCCATTGCCCTGGCAGCTTTTTCTTCTGCGGCCCTGGTCGAAAAACTGGCAACCAATTGGGCCGATGCAGCCCGGATCGGCATCCATTTCCTGGTTAACATGATAATCCTCGGCGTAGTGGTGCTGATTGGCGGCAGAGTCTTCAGAGCGCGCGGTATCCGCCTGGACGCGCTGGCGCAGCGCAACCGTGCCGCGGTGAAATTTTCCATGGAGAAAAGCCATGATTCTTGATCAGGTGATCTTTCTAATAACAGCGCTCGTCATCATCATCGCGGCGATCCTGGTGGTTTCAGTGCCGAAGATGATCCATGCGGCATTATGGTTGATTTTGGCACTGGCGGGTATCGCTGTGCTTTTCGTATTGCTGCAGGCATCCTTCTTTGCTGTGGTTCAGGTAATCGTCTATATTGGGGCGATCGCAGTACTGGTAATCTTCGCAGTCATGCTGACCCGTAAAGCCATGCAAGATGATGGACCTCAGTTGAACCGCTACAGTGTACTGGCTGCAGCAGTTTGCCTGATGCTTTTCGTGGTATTGACGGGCATGTTGTTATCCTGGGATGGTGCCAGTAGCTTACCGGTGAACCCGGCAGTCCACCCGGATACAATAATCAATTTGGGAGAATCCCTGACAAACCCGCAGGGTTACCTGCTGCCCTTCGAGGTGGCATCCATATTACTTCTGGCCGCCCTGGTAGGCGCAATCTTTATTGGCCGCGAGCATCGCGCGGGGAAGGAGGAAGAATGATACCGCTTTCCTGGTACCTGATCCTTTCTGCTGCATTGGTTTGCGTCGGAGTATTTGGTGTGATCTCTCGGCGTAATGCGATTGCCATGCTCCTCGGTGTAGAGCTCATCTTGAATGCAGTCAATATCAACCTGCTTGCATTCTGGCGCTATAAAGATGTCAGCCATGTGACTGGCCAGGTATTTACAATCATGGTCATCACAGCAGCAGCTGCAGAAGTAGCCGTAGGTCTGGCGATCTTCATTGCTGTCTACCGCAATAAACGAACCATTGCCGCTGAAGATGTCGCGGATCTGAAAGGATAGGGTGATGGCAGCTGAAACACTTCTCTGGCTTATTCCACTTCCACCGCTTGCGGCGTTTATTCTCATCACCCTGGTAACCGGCAAGAAAAAAGCGCTCAGCCATAGTCTCGCCATCGTTGGAGCCGGATCTTCCTGGTTGATGAGCTTGTTCGTTTTCATAAAAGCGGTCACCCGTCCGAATCTTGCAGAAAATCCCATGGCGGCATCCATCAACTGGCTGCCGACGGGTGAAACTGCGCTGCGTATAGGCGTACAGCTGGATAATCTTTCAGCGGTTGTCCTGTTCTTTGTAGCCTGGACGATCCTGATGATCTTCATCTACAGCGTGGGATACCACAATTACGGTCACCCGGCAGGTGAAAGAGATGTACCGGGGCTTCCACCGCATGGTGCAGACGTGAAAGATGTCCACGGTCATACCCATCGCGTGCCATCTGTAGAACCCATGTACGCGCGCTTCTTTGGTTTTCTTTCGCTGTTTGCCTTTGCAATGTATTTACTGGTGGTGTGTGACAACCTGCTCTTACTGTATACCGGTTGGGAGATCATGGGCTTGTGCTCCTACCTGTTGATCGGTTTCTGGTACGGGAAAGATTCGGCCAAAAAAGCAGCAATGAAAGCTTTCATGACCACCCGGATTGGGGATGTATTCATGCTGTTGGGGATCGTATTCCTCTATACCCAGGCTGGCACCCTCAATTACCGCGAAATCTTCGGCAATGCAGCTCTGATGCATGCTTTGGCAGTCAACCCCGCTGGTTTCCTGGGTCTATCTCAGGCTGGCGCTATCGGCTTGTTACTATTCATCGGGACCATCGGTAAATCTGCCCAGTTCCCGCTGCATGTCTGGCTGCCGGACGCGATGGAAGGACCAACACCGGTCTCTGCCATGATTCATGCGGCAACGATGGTTTCAGCTGGCGTCTATCTGGCGATCCGCATCTTCCCATTGCTTACCGCTGGATGGGAACCAGGGGACGTAGGGACACCAGCTATGATAGTCGTCGGAGCAGTAGGCGCCTTTACCGCTTTATTTGCTGCCACGATCGCGGTGGCTCAGAACGACATCAAGCGTGTGCTGGCGTATTCTACAATATCGCAACTGGGGTACATGATCGCAGCCATCGGGGTCGGTGCCTACACCGCTGCCATCTTCCACCTGGTAACGCATGCGTTCTTTAAAGCCTTGCTGTTTCTGGGTTCTGGTTCAGTCATCCACGGTGTAGAGCACGGTGTCATGCACAGTGGCGAGCATGTGGATCCGCAGGATATGCTCAATATGGGCGGATTGCGTAAGAAGATGCCAGTTACCTTCTGGACATTCCTGATCGGTGGGTTAGCTCTATCCGGGTTTCCGGTCATTACAGCCGGCTTCTGGTCGAAAGATGAGATCCTCTCAGGCGCATTCCACAGCGGGCAAATTGTAATCTTTGTTACACTTGCACTGGCTGCCCTGCTGACCGCTTTTTACACGATGCGTCAGATCACGCTTACATTCCTGGGACAGCCACGCACTGAGGCTGCCCGGCACGCCCAAGAAACACCCTGGACGATGACACTTCCGCTGCTCATCCTCTCGATCTTCGCGGTGGCCGCTGGCTGGTCAGGTATCCCCGAACACTTTCCGCTAATCGGGGGATGGTTGCCGAACTGGTTTGAACACTTCACCGGCGCGATGCTGGGGCATGAAGGCGAAGCACCAGCATTTTCAGCTGTTCCTTTACTGGTTTCGGTGATTGTATCTTTGGCTGGGCTAACTCTTGGCTGGCTTGTTTACCGAGGGGTAAAGATCGCGGTCGATCCCCTGAAGAAAACGCTTGGCAGACTGCATGGCTTGCTACAACACAAATACTATTTCGATGAGCTCTACACCTTTCTTTTCATCAAGCCCGCCATCTGGGTTTCAGAGGTATTCACAAGCCGCTGGATGGATCGGGTGGTGATCGATGGCATCTTGCATGCTATTGCCAGAGCCTTTCTGTGGCTCGGTAAGCTGGTACGGCAGGGTTTTGATGTGCCGGTTGTAAATGCCGGTGGAGACGCTATCGCTTCAGGGTTCAAAAAAGGTGGAGCAGCTTTACAACCAATGCAATCCGGCCGGGTACAGCAATACATGGTGGTGATGATCACTGTAGTGATGGTATTTACTGCCATCCTTCTCGCGATACTTAAACTGGTGTAGTGGAGCCTGCGATGGAATTCATCGGACAACATTTACTCACAATCATTCTTTTCCTCCCGGTACTGGCTGCGCTGGTTGTATTTTGCCTTCCTAAACAGCAGGTAAAATCCATCCGCTGGGTGGCATTCTTGGCTAGCCTCCTCCCACTCGGGTTTACGATCTTACTCTGGATAAAATTCGGGCAGGCGATACCGGGCTTCCAGTTCCAGGAACAGGGTGCCTGGTTCCCGGCAATCTCTTCTACCTACCACATTGGCGTGGATGGACTCTCATTGCCAATGGTGTTGTTGACTACCCTGCTGGTTCCACTGGCATTGCTGGCATCCTTCTCAATTACAGACAGGGTAAAGACATACATGATCTTGTTCCTGTTACTGGAAACAGGGATGTTGGGCGTTTTCGTCTCACTCGACCTGCTGCTGTTTTTTGTCTTCTGGGAGATCGGCCTGGTACCGATGTACTTCCTCATCAACCAGTGGGGCGGTGAAAATCGTAATGATGCTTCCCTCAAATTCATCCTGTACACCATGGCCGGTTCGCTCGGACTGCTGCTTTCGATCCAGTTGATCGGTGTGGTTACGGGGTCATTCGACCTGCCGCGAGTCATGGAAGTTTGGAATAACCTCCAAGGTACCCTGCTTGGATTACCAGTTTCCACGGTAAAAGCGGTGGCGTTTTGGGCTTTTGTGATCGCATTCGCGATCAAAGTGCCGGTTTGGCCATTTCACACCTGGCTGCCAGATGCGCATACCGAAGCCCCAACCCCGGGTTCAATGATCCTTGCTGGTGTCCTGCTCAAATTGGGTGCCTACGGTTTTCTACGCTTGGTACTGCCCCTCTTCCCGTTAGAAGCCAGCAGATATGCTGGTGGGTTGGTTTTTCTTTCTGTCATGGCGATCATCTTTGGCGCTTTCGCAGCCTTTGGGCAGCGCGATTTCAAAAAGTTGGTGGCATACTCATCGGTTAATCACATGGGCTTTGTGGTTCTCGGCATCGCGGTTGCCGCGGCAGCTACAGGAACCCAGCATGCCACACTGGCTCTCAATGGGGCAGTTCTGCAAATGTTTAATCACGGACTCTCCGCGGCAGGCATGTTCTTTCTGGTCGGAGTTCTATATGAAAGAGCGCATACCCGTAATTTGGATGATTTTGGCGGGCTATTTGCTATCATGCCGATCTTTGGCGGGTTACTCCTGTTCATCTCAATGGCATCCCTGGGTTTGCCGGGTCTGAATGGATTTATCTCCGAGTTCCTCGTTGTTCGCGGAGCCTGGCCGGTATTCACCGCCGCAACCGCATTAAGTATGGTGGGTTTGCTCTTCACTGGTGCCTACATCTTGATTGGCCTGCGCAAAGTGTTACATGGCCCATTGAATACCCGCTGGGTGGCGCATCTGAAAGAGATCAATTTGCGTGAAGTGGTAGTGCTGGCTCCGTTAGTAATTCTCATTCTGCTGACGGGCATTTGGCCAGCCTGGATCCTGGGTATGATCAACCAGGCTGTCACCATGCTGTACTAAGGGAGCGAAC
>Ga0172371_10002560_pt1 | contig 28754 bp, 29 predicted proteins | sample Lak12m_FD_114543 | JGI IMG/M metagenome (GOLD analysis project Ga0172371, IMG submission 114543) | Freshwater microbial communities from Kabuno Bay, South-Kivu, Congo - kab_022012_12m | ecosystem: Environmental > Aquatic > Freshwater > Lake | place: Democratic Republic of the Congo: South-Kivu...
GACAATAACGAGTATCAACGAGTATATGCGCAGATAAATCCGCCGCAGCGTAACAATCTACACAATTCCTGCCTAGCTTTTTGTAACCACCAAACTGATGGGCAATTTATACAAGCTATCGTTAACCCTAGTAATTACCCAATTTCTTGACTTGGCTGGTGAAAGTAGTTAGGCGCACGGCGCAAATAACAACCTATATTAAGGGAAGAGAATGGCAACTGGGAAAATCAAAAGGGTTTTAATAGCCAACCGCGGGGAAATTGCTTTGAGGATTCTACGCACCGTCAAGGAAATGTCTCTAGAGGCAGTTACGGTTTATGAGAAGCCGGACAGCGAAGCTTCCTATCTCAGATTGGCAGACCAGTCGATTTTTATCGGTGATGGTCCTCGTAAGGACTATCTAAATGTAGAAAAGATAATTTGGGCGGCGAAAAAAGCAAATGCCGATGCAATTCACCCCGGTTATGGCTTTCTGGCGGAAAATCCCGAGTTAGCACAAGCATGTATCGATGCGGATATAACTTTTATAGGTCCCTCTCCTGATGTTATAAGAAAGCTTGGCGATAAAGTTATTGCTCGGGAAATAATGAAAAAGGCAGGTATTCCCTTGGTGCCGGGAACAGGTAATCTGGCAAAAGGCGATACGGGTATTCAAGAGGCGATCAAGTTTGGCAGGAGTGTTGGCTATCCCTTGATGATCAAAGCATCGGCAGGCGGTGGCGGTAGGGGTATTCGTCGCGTCAATGATGAAGATGAACTTAGAAGACAGTTGCCGAGAGCACGCTCGGAAACGCTCTCTGCCTTCAACGATGATAGCATATTTCTAGAAAAGTGCATCGAATCCCCCCGCCACATAGAGGTGCAGATACTTGCCGATAAGCATGGCAACATTATTCATCTTGGCACACGGGATTGCTCTATACAAAGGCGTCATCAAAAGCTGTTGGAAATAGCACCTGCCAGGTTAGACCCCGAGTTATTGCAAAAGATACACGAAAGCGGTGTGCGAGCGGCTATAGAGTCCGGTTATACCAATGCGGGAACGGTGGAATTTTTGTTGGATGATAAAACAAAAGAGTTTTGGTTTATGGAGATGAATACCCGCCTTCAGGTAGAGCATACCGTTACTGAGGAACTAACCGGTATCGATATTGTCCGCAAACAGATACTCATCGCCCAGGGTGATGTTCTCGATATTCCTCAATCGGAAGTTGCCCTTACAGGTAGAGCGATACAAGTTCGTATCAATGCGGAAGATCCTAAATCTAACTTCATGCCAGAGGGTGGCAAACGCATCCATGTCTATCAATCACCGGGGGGGCCAGGGGTACGATTGGATGGCGCGGTTTATCAAGGTTTTCGCATTCCTTCGGAGTATGATTCACTTTTGGTAAAAATGACTGTTCGTGGCTATGACTGGAAACAGACCGTTCAAAGACTCAAAAGATCGTTACAAGGCTACCTCATCGTTGGTCCCAAAACTACGATTCCTTTTTATTTGATGATCTGTGATGATGAAGATTTTCAGAAAGAATCTTTCGATACGAGTTATTTGGACACCCATGAAAATCTCTTCGAGTATCGAGAGGCAGAGCGAGAGGTGGCAAAAATTGCCGAACTAATAACGGAAATAAATGTAAAACAACACAACCCATATGCGCTATAATCGGAGGTAAGGGGAGTAGTTATGGAAAACAAAAGGGGAATAGAGCAATTCAGAATAACCCCAGATGATCTATGTTCGAGAGGGGTGCGTTTTGTTTTAGATAAAATTCGTGAATCCGCCAAAGGGGATGGTTATTACATAACGAATACCGAGCGCGATCTCTCTCAATCGGATTTCAAAAATCGTATCATGCCACATACTCAACTGTTGGTTGCCGAAGAGCGCAATAGTTCGGGATTCTTTTCCTTGGAAATAACCGGTGGTGCTTCCGTCCATGTCGATCTATTGCGCAAACAAATCAACCCGTTGGAAAAGTTACATGTTTTTCGAGAAAAGATGCCTGACTTGCTTTTTCAGACGCTCTGCCGAGGGGTTAATCTTTTCGGGTATCGCCCTTACCCTGAAAATGTCGTGCGCTTTACCGTAAAGGCTTTTGCCGAATATGTTCATGTATGGAGAATTTTTGATTTTCTCAACCACATCCCCAATATGATTCCTGTTTATGAAGAGGTGAAAAACGCGGGTTGTCTTTTGGAGCCGGCTATTTGTTTTTCAACCGGTGTCGAGCATACCGATGAATTCTATGTTGGTAAGGTGGAACAAATTATAGATGTTACAGGAGAGGACATCATCCTGTGCATAAAGAACCATGGCGGTTTGGGGACTCCTCACCGAATAGGAGCGTTGGTGCGGGCAATACATGAGCGATTTCCTGATTTAATAATTCATTATCATGGCCATAATACCGATGGAACGGATACTGGCAGGGCTGTTGCGGCGGTGCAGAACGGAGCTATCATCGTAGATGCCTCTGATCATGCGATGACCGGTTTTTATGGCCCGCCCCCCATTTTGAGCGTGGTGAATAATTTAAAGGACCTTGGTTACACGGCTCGTGGTCTAGATACCGAACAGGTTATAAAGGCTTCTAACAAGCTTCGTTCGGAAAGACCATTCTACAGGGAATTCGAATCCCAGTTTTTTGGTTTTGACCCAACGGTACAGGTGCATAAGTTGCCCGGCGGGGCTACCGGCTCTAGCTTCGAACAGGCAGTCAAGGGGGGATTTTTGTTCCGTATGCCTGATATACTTCAAAACGAGTTACCGCGCGTACAAACGGAATTGGGAAACTGGTGGAGTGTTACCCCCGGCTCGCAGATACTCTGGACAACCGCTTTGACGAATATCCTGGAAGGAGAACGCTATAAAAAAGCCAACGATGATCTCAAAAACCTTATGTTAGGAAGATACGGAGAATTGCCTTTCCGAATGCCCGATGATGAGGTTTATGAGGCAGTTTTCGGTGTCGATTGGCGGAGAATCAGAGAAAACGAATACGGTTATCAGACGATAGAAGATGTTTCTCTAGAGACGGAAAAAAAGGTTTTGGAAAAACGATTAGGAAGAACAGCCAACAATGATGAGCTAGTATTGTACCTTCAGCATCCCAATGATGCTGTAAACTTCTTCAAGTATGAAGAGAAACACGGTAAGACTTGGATGCTGCCACCCTCGATATGGTTCAGGAAAGGTGGCTTCAAACTTGGTGAAAAAATCAAGTTTGCCACCAGCAACGGGAAGGAACACACGATAGAGATTGGGCCACAAAGAAAAAATAAAGATGGCAATATCATTACTTATTTGCTGGTTGACCATCACTTGGAGCCTTTTATTACCAGCACACAAGAAGAAGACCTTACCTCGACAAAGAAAATTGCGCTTTCGGCAAAAGAAATTTCCGATATGGCTAAAAAGGGTGATATTCGTTCTCATATCAAAGGAACGGTTAATGAGGTGCCAATAACAGAAGGGGAAAATGTTACCAAAGGACAAGTTTTGATAGTCTTGGAAGCGATGAAAATGCTTAATAATATAGCTGCTGAAATTGATGGACAGGTTTCAGAAATTATCGTATCAGTAGGAGACAGTGTGGATATTGGAGATAGGCTGGTAAGCCTAAAAAAACATAGTTGATTAGTTTTTGGATATAATTATTAGGAGTTGAATAGGATGCATAAAAAAGATGAATCCTGCACAATTATTATAGTTACCAAGAAAGAGGCGCCAGCAAAGAAACTATACTTTTCTGGTAATTTCATAATTACGGCGCTTACTATTCTTACCGTGCTACTTTTGTGCGCTACCTATTTCATCTACGATTATGTAAGTATTCGCCGCGATAAAGCAGAGCTTTATGCCTTGAGGGCAATTACCAGAGAGCAACGGGAACAATTTGATGTGCTTTCCCAAAAAGTAGCAATCGTTAATGAGAAGATGGACGAGCTCAAGGGGCTCGACCGAAAAATCCGCGATATTGCTAATCTTAACAAGATTGGAGAGGAAAAACCAACCATAGGTGTGGGCGGTCCCATAAATCCTGATAATAAGTTGAGGGCTTTGCTAGAAGGGAACAACCAGGCACTAATCGAGGAGATGCACCGTTCTTTGGATGTTTTGTCTAAGGGGGCGGAGGAGCAAAAAGAATCGTTTTCGCAGCTGCTTGATTTTTTGAAGAAACAAAAATCGATTCTTGCTGCTACCCCTTCCATTTGGCCAATTCGCGGTTGGGTAACATCGGAGTTTGGCAATCGTTATTCCCTCTTTACAGGAAGAACAGAATTTCATGCTGGCATCGATATAGCGGCAGATGTAGGAACACCTATAAAAGCTCCTGCTCTGGGTATTGTTACCGAAGCTGGGTATCAGCCCTATATGGGAAACATGATAGCAATCGAGCATGGCTATGGGATGAAAACCGTTTATGGACATCTTCAGAAAATTTTGGTCAAAACTGGCGATCAGGTCAAAAGAGGTGATACCATCGGAACAGTGGGAACCACCGGCAGAAGTACGGGTCCGCATCTTCATTATGGCGTTTATGTCAACAATGTTAGCGTTAATCCCCGCAGCTATATACGATAATGTTTTTAGAAGCAATAAGTTACAATTAGTAGGTAAAAAAGCATTCTTGATGCCGGCAAAATTTTATTGCCGGCATTTTTTTGGTTGTTGCTTCGATATGGGATTTTTGGTTTTGCTTCGAAACCTGTGCTGTTTAAAGATGATTTGTTTTTAAAAACTAATGTTATCTAGAGAAGGATGGTATGGTTTTTTCACTTTTCAAAAAATTGATAGGCTCTAAAAACGACAGAGAAATCGAGAGATTTTCGCTCGTTGTCGAACAAATTAATCATTTGGAGAAAAACATCGGCAGCCTTTCCGATGCCGATTTGCGTGCACAGACGGCACATTTCAAGGAGATATTGGCTTCTGGTGCCAGTATCGAGGAAATTTTACCGGAATCGTTTGCCGTGGTGCGAGAGGTGTCTCGGCGTGTTCTAGGGATGCGTCCCTTCGATGTGCAAATAATCGGTGCCCTTGCCCTTCATGAAGGTAAAATTGCCGAAATGAAGACAGGGGAAGGTAAAACTCTCTGTGCGACGATGCCTCTTTATCTAAATGCCCTGGAGGGCAAGGGAGCACATCTTGTTACTGTTAACGACTATCTTGCCCGTCGTGATGCCGTTTGGATGGGACCAATTTATCAGTTTTTGGAGATGTCCGTTGGGGTCATTACCCACGATCTCAATGATGATGAGCGTCGTCGTGCTTATGCCGCTGATATAACTTACGGCACTAACAATGAGTTTGGGTTCGATTATCTTCGCGATAACATGAAGTATGATATTGCCAATTATTCTCAATGTGGTTTCAATTATGCCATTGTCGATGAAGTAGATAGTATTTTAATCGATGAGGCGAGAACCCCTCTTATAATTTCTGGGCCAACCGAGGAATCAACCGACAAATACTATCGCATCAACCAAATAATACCTCGTCTAGAAGCAAGTAAAGACTATCTGTTGGACGAGAAGGTTAGAACCGTTTCGCTCACGGAAGAGGGAATAGCTAATGTCGAGAGGCTGCTCAAGATCGCCAATCTTTATGATCCCAATAACATAGAAATTATCCATCATATCAACCAAGCCCTCCGAGCTCATACTCTTTTCAAATGTGATGTAGATTATGTTGTCCAAGATGGCGAAGTGGTCATAGTCGATGAGTTTACAGGAAGGACGATGCCTGGTCGCCGTTACAGCGATGGGTTGCATCAAGCCTTAGAGGCTAAAGAGCGGGTAAAAGTGGCGAGGGAGAACCAAACCCTTGCTTCTATAACTTTTCAAAATTTTTTCAGAATGTATAAGAAATTAGCAGGAATGACGGGAACGGCGGATACAGAAGCCGAAGAATTCAAGAAGATATACAATCTTGATGTCATCGTGGTTCCGACAAATGAGCCAATGATTCGTGAAGATCATCCTGATTCCATATATCGCACCCAAAAAGAAAAATACAACGCGATAATCAAAGAGATAAAAGAGCTGCATAGAACAGGCAGGCCTGTTTTAGTTGGTACCATCTCCATAGAGAAGTCTGAGCTGATCAGCAATATGCTTGTTAGAAACGGAATAAAACACCATGTCCTTAACGCTAAACATCATGAGCGTGAAGCCGAAATCATTGCTCAGGCAGGTCAGAAAGGAGCGGTAACCATATCTACGAACATGGCAGGTAGGGGCACCGATATCAAACTTGGTGATGGTGTTGCCCAGCTTGGAGGGCTGCATATACTTGGCACGGAAAGACATGAATCCCGCCGTATCGATAATCAGTTGCGGGGTCGCTCGGGAAGACAGGGAGATCGAGGTTCGTCTCGTTTCTTTTTGAGCCTAGAAGATGATTTGCTGAGGATTTTTGGTGCGGATCGCCTTACCGGCACCATGGAAAGAATAGGGATGGGTGAGGGAGAGCCAATAGAGCACAAGATAATCAGTAGGACCATAGAAAGTGCCCAGAAGCGTGTAGAGGCTCAGAATTTCGACATTCGAAAACATTTGCTGGAGTATGACAATGTTATGAACCAGCAGCGTAATGTTATTTATGAACAACGACGCCATGTCCTCACCAGTGATGATTTAAGAAGCGACATCGAGGAGATGCTCGCCGATGTCGCTGAGAATATAGTTTCTGATAGTTTACTACAGGGGGGAAAGAACGATGAACTAGATCGAGGGGCTTTTCTCGATAAAGTCAACAATGTTTTTGGCCTTCCACTTTTGGAAACAGAAATACATGATTTAAGCGCCAAAGAAGCAGAAGAGTTATTTACACACAAGTTTTGGCAGGAAATCGAGGCAAAAGAAAGAAGATGTGGCAAAGATGCAATGTCCCACCTCTTCAAGATGATCATGCTAACTTCGATAGACAGTTTCTGGAAAGAACAACTACTCAATATGGATCATTTGCGTGAGGGGATTGGTCTGCGCGGATATGGTCAAAAAGACCCTGTGAGAGAGTATCAAAAAGAGGGTTATGAGATGTTTGTCGATATGGTCTATACTATCAAGGAAGATGTTATCCGCAAACTCGCTATGATTAAAGTTAGTGAAGAAACTAGACTTGATACTCCCACTCCTACTTCTGTTTCGGGACTGATTATGAGTCGCAGCCCTCATTCGGGAAAGGATCCCATGACTAGAGGGGATAAGGTTAAAATCGGTAGGAATCAAGCTTGTCCTTGCGGCTCTGGTAAAAAATATAAAAAATGTTGTGGGAAGTAGTATTTTTATTATCCAGGCTGTTTTCGTAGGAAGATTTAGGGAGATAATGATGAAAAAAGGAGAAATTAAAAATAATAGCGCCGCGGTTCTAACTATTTCCGATAAGGGTTTTTCCGGGGAAAGAGAAGATACCAGCGGTAAAGAAGTTGTAAAACTACTAATCGATACAGGTTTTGAGGTTGTTCACACAGAAATAATTCCCGACGAAGTTCTTCTTATTTCGCAAGCCCTCATTAAAATTACCGATGAAAGGGCACTTCCCCTTGTTGTAACCACAGGAGGCACCGGTGTTTCCCCTCGTGATGTAACACCCGAAGCCACCCTTGCCGTAATCGAAAAGCAAGTGCCCGGTATGGCGGAGGCAATGCGGGCGGCAAGTCTGCAAAAAACCCCCCATGCCATGATTTCTCGCGCTTTGGTAGGCATAAGGGGGAAAACGCTAATCGTAAATCTGCCCGGTAGCCCTAGAGCTGCCCGCGAGAACCTAGAGGTTATCCTACCTGCCCTGTCTCACGCTGTTGCTAAAATCAATGGTGATGGTAGTGATTGTGCGCTCTAGCCTTGATATTATCACATGATATCGCTGTTACCATTTTGTATTTTAATAACAGACATAAAAAGGGATTTTTTAACTAATCCTTACTAATTCCGTTTTTAGATGTTCATTTTTATTATAAAATTTCTAGATGAGTTTTTTCTTTAGGGTAACAAGAGGAAGAACATGCCAAAAGACTCTAAGGCAACGACAAGGGATGATTTAGGCGGGCTCAGTGTACTGGGCTCTCCAAGTAAGCCAAGCAAGAAGCTAGAGAAGTTTCCTAACCACCATCCCACAAGGGATTATTTTGTGCGGTTGGAAACCGATGAATTTACTTGTCTCTGCCCACTCACCGGCCAACCTGATTTTGCAAAGTTGATTGTTGAATACATTCCTGGCAATTATATCGTAGAATCGAAGTCTTTTAAGTTTTATTTACAAACATATCGTAACGAAGGCTGTTTTCACGAGCATGTAACGAACATAATTTTGGATGATTTACTAAAGGCGATAGAACCGCGTTATTGCAAAGTTACCGCAAGTTTTCATAGACGTGGCGGTATCGCCATAACGGTGGAGGCAAAGCATGGTGAAGCGCTTCCCAAGACCTAGCATCTATTGATAAATCGGGTTTTCATTAAAAGAGACCTTTGAACAACTAAGTATTTAGCATTCTTGGCTTGCTCGTCAATCTGTCAATGTATTGATTATACTGGATTCCCGCTTTCGCGGGAATGACGCATTGGTGAGCTTGTTGTATTATGCAAAGGTCTCGTATTATGCAAAGCTCTCTAAAAATGGGATTTCAAGACTAAATATAAGAAAGCTTCTATTAACCCCCAACAAAGTGCCATCAAAGTTAACAAAACCAGGGAAATTGCAGTATAGCGGTGCCACCAGGATTCTGAAGAAGTTTCGTTATAACCAAGCAACTTGCCTAGTATAATCCCTGCAAACAAGCCGCCTCCATGTGCCCAGTTGTTGATTCCGGGAACTATGAAGCCGAAAATGGCGATGCCTATTACCCAACCTAAGGCTTGTTTGTAGATCATTCCTCCGTAAAAGCCGCCGCGTGTTTTCCCGTAATAGATTATTGCCCCAATTAATCCACAGACGCTTGCCGAGGCGCCAATAGTAAAGGGGATATTAACGAGATGGGAAACATAGAAACCAAGGACTCCAGAAAGAATATAGATCAGCAAAAATCTGCTAATGCCATAGCAATTCAAAATGAAGCCTCCTATTTGCCAAAGTGCTAGCATATTAAAGGCAATGTGTAATGCTCCCCCATGTAAAAACGAAGCGTTTATCAGAGTCCAATACCGGTGTAGATTAATGGGTGCCGAGCCACTGGCGCCTAGATGCCACAACGAATTTTGTGATGGCATCAGCATGAAGCCCAACGAACCACCATTTTCCAAAGCCGAGAAAAATAGCGATGCTAGAAAATAGAATAATGTTACTCCTATAACCGCCTTCAATGGATCTATTTTATTGCTGATGTTCATAACGCTTCTTGCTTCCAGCCATCGTGCCGCTAAAATGGGCATGTTGCAATATGGACATTGCTTTTCATCACGGGAAATAAGCTTTCGGCAATAAGGACAAAGCATGGAATTTCTTTCCATTTTGGGGTGCCTTTCTTCGATGATTCTTGAATATTCTTAAAAGTCTCGTTTCTGTGGGAAACAGCCCCATACCTCTAAATAGATTAGTTTATAAATTTTCTGAAAGAGATCATTGCGTTATCCCTTGAGCATAAGCCGTGTTACGATAAAAAGTGCTGTAAATGTTCCTAGAGAGGCGGTGATGTTCACAACTGCTACGAGAATGAGCAAACGCGTTACTTTGTTTTTCAGAAAACCTCGCAAAGAAGCGATATCTTCCTTCAAATGGAAAAAATCTTTTACCTGCGGTTTACGCAACATTGCCTCGACGATTCCCGCCACCCAGCCAGTTGCTAAAAGGGGGTGAATGGTAGCAACTGGAGCACTTAGAGCGGCGGCTAGCACTGTAAAAGGGTGGGCAAGCATCAAGATTGCGCCACTTGCCCCACATATTGCCGTTACCAATGTCCACCAACCGAGCATCGCTAATCCTGTTTGAGTGCCACCGTAGAAAAACCCCCCTACAAAGATAGCGAGCAAAACAAGGAGTAAAGTCCATCCTGAATATTTGGCAAAGATACTTGCTGGGGGGATGCTATTTAACTCATCGATGTCGATCTTTTTTCCCCAATTAGCTTTCACCCCAGCGATATGTCCTGCACCTAGCACGGCGAGTATCCTTTCACCGGGTGCGGCGGCTATTTGGCAGGATAAAAAAGCATCGCGTTCGTCGATAAGCGTCTTTTTGAGTGATGGATATTTAGCACTGATTTCTTCCATAGCCATCTGTAACACATCTTTTTTCTTTAGCTTTTCTATTTCTTCGGTGGTGATTTCAATATCGGAAAAAAGAGAGGCAAATACCTGTCCCAAAAATCTCGCTTTGCCCCAAAATCCCAGCGTTCGCCAAACTCGCAACATCGTAATGCGGATATCCCTATCGACCAATTCTAAACGGATACCCTGTGCCTCTGCAATTTCTATTGCTTTTAGCATTTCCGCCCCTGGTACAATATTCAGCTTTTTGGCTATCCTCTTTTGGAATGCCGCCATTGCGAGTTGGGAGAGCAACAAAGAGGATTTTTTTTCTCGAATGACCTGCAAGATATCCGTTTGTTGCCATTTATCTTGCTGTTTTATCGTTTCGTAGCGGGTTTTACAAAGTTCTACACATACTGTAGTGGGTTTTTCGGAAGCTATCGTTGTCGATACTAAATTGACACTCTCTTGAGATACATGCGCCGTTCCAACCAGAATAACCTCTTTTTCGGTAGTTTTTATGCGTGTTATGTCCGATGTGTCCAAATGATAGCTCCTCTTTTCTTTTTATGTGGTGTAGAAAATAGCAAAACATAGTTCCTGTTGTAAAGGGTAACGAACAATTACTTATCTTCCCCTTGATTTACTCGATACCGAACAAACTTTATTATGGTTAGGAAAAATTTAGTATAAGGAGAGATAACTTGAAAAAGCCAATGTCCAGTTTGGACTTCAAGCTCATGAGTCTCATGTTCAAGGTGAGGGATTTGCTTAGACCTCGTTCGCAGGTTTTGAGGGAAGCCGAAATAGAGGCAGGATTTGCCGTACTTGATTTCGGCTGTGGTCCAGGAAGTTACATCGAGCCACTCGAAGAATTGGTGGGGAACTCCGGCAAGATTTATGCGCTTGATATGAATCCACTTGCCATTCAGAAAATCAAGAAAATTGCAAACCTCAAAGGGTATAAAAATATCGAGATTATCAATTCTGATTCCCGTACTGGGCTACAGGACAATAGTGTGGACACGGTTCTCTTGTACGATGTTTTCCATACTCTCATTCACCCTAACGAAATCCTAGGAGAAATTCACAGGGTGCTGAAGGATAATGGGACCTTGTCTTTCAGCGACCACCATATGAAAGAAGGGGATGTGTTGAGCAAGTTGACCGATTCGGGCATGTTCAGATTCGTCAGAAAGGGAGAAAATACCTTCAATTTTGTGAAAGTAGCTTAACGGATGGATTTGGCAAATATCGTCCAACATGCACCCCAATGTTTGGCAAAAAAAGTAACAAAGTTGTTGTCTTTGGGAAAAGTTTAGCAAATATTCGTCTAACAACGCCTACATAAGTAAGACTGCTTCAAAGACGGTGAATGTGCGATAAATCACCGTGTGTAGGTAAGCAAGGTGGTTGCGATAAAAAGTAGGGGGCAAAATGCGAGCGCATTACTTACAACATGTAGCGTTTGAAGGTTTGGGCAGTATCGAAGTCTGGCTGCGCAACACTGGCTATGAAATATCAAATACCCAGTTGTTTGCTTCTGATAAGTTACCTAAAATTAAAGATATTGATCTGCTCATTGTCATGGGTGGGACAATGAGTGTCAACGATGTACGGGAGTACCCCTGGTTGGTCATAGAGAATGAATTCATAAGTAGTGTAATCAAGCAAGGGAAACCAGTTCTTGGTATTTGTTTGGGCGCCCAGCTCATTGCCAAAGCGATGGGCGGCGAGGTTTTCCCAAATTCGGTAAAAGAAATTGGGTGGTTCCCAGTTGAAGCGGTAGCTTCAGAAAGTGATTCCGTTTTTAGATTTCCCGAAAAGACGATGGCGTTCCATTGGCACGGAGAAACATTCAGCTTGCCAAGGGGTGCGGTTCGAATAGCGCAAAGCAAGGGTTGTAAAAACCAAGCTTTCCAAATTGGTAGAAATGTTATTGGGTTACAGTTCCATCTAGAAACGACACCGGTATTGGCACAAGCAATCATCGAGAATTGCCGGGATGACCTCAGAGATGGTGAATTTATCCAAACGGCGGAGGAAATCCTGTCTGTTTCCCAGGAACGCTATTCTTCGATAAACGCTTTAATGACGAGCATCCTTGAGTATTTGCATGTGAAAAATTGAGAACAAGATGTTGCACCAGACGGAAATTTTACTGCGCTTCATTGCCGCGGCAACCTTTACGATAGGACAGAACATTCGCCCGCTCGTTTTGCCTTGCCTGATAATAATTCTTCCATAACTGTAACATCGGCATGAGGTTTACTTGGGAGGTGTTATTATTAACTCGGCAATTAAAGATAACAATTTCGTGTAATGTATAGAATAGTAATCACGAGAGAGTTTATTTAAATGTATATCGAAATAACTTATTAATTATACTGGGTTCCCGCGCTCAAGGGAATGACGAGAGAGGGCGAAATATGCGGGAAGCATCGGGAAGGATGCTTTTGCCATGTTCAATTGCCGGATTAATAATCACCATCGTGTTGTAGGGCTTCACAACTATGTGTAAAAGACAATCACTATGAAAGCTTATGACAAAAATAGTAAAATGAACAATCTAGGTACAGCGGAGGCGATATTGGAGAGTATCTCTGATGGCGTTTTTACCGTGGATCTCAGCTGGCGCATCACCTATTTCAACCATGCCGCCGAGCAGATAACAGGAGTAAAAAGGGAAGAAGCGCTGGGAAAGAACTGTGCGGATGTTTTCCGTTCTAGTAAATGTATCGATAAGTGTCCTTTACGCCAAACTTTGAGTGGAAGTCAGCCGCGGGTTAGTGAAATATGTTACATCATTACCGCCAACGGCGAACAGATTCCCATCAGTATTTCCACTGCTGTCATTAGAGATGAACAAGGCGGGGTTATTGGTGGTGCCGAGACTTTTCGCGACCTTTCCGAGATTCAGGCTTTAAGGGCGAAATTGGAAGAAGGGCATCAGCTGGGAAATATCAACAGCCGTAGCCCACTTTTACACAAAATTTTTGCTTCTCTTCCCGCGATTGCCAACAGCTCGAGCACGGTTTTGTTACTTGGGGAAACGGGAACGGGGAAAGAATTACTAGCGCGCACGATCCATTCCTTGAGTCCTCGCGCCAAAAAACCCTTCTTAGCCGTCAACTGTGCTGCTATACCCGATACATTGTTAGAGTCAGAGCTTTTCGGATATAAGGCGGGGGCATTTACAGGCGCCAAAAAGGATAAGAAAGGGCGCTTTACCCTTGCCAATGGCGGCACCCTTTTTTTGGATGAAATTGGCGATATTTCTTCCGCTTTACAAGTAAGATTATTGAGAATCCTGCAAGAAAAAGAATTCGAGCCATTGGGTGCTACTAAAACCGAAAAGGTCGATATTCGCATTATTACCGCTACCAACAAGGATTTGGATAAAGAAGTGAATGAAGGTAGATTCCGAGAAGATTTGTTTTATAGAATCAATGTGGTGCGCATCGAGTTGCCTCCTTTACGAAAGCGTAAAGAAGATATCCCTTTGTTGACAGCGCATTTCATCTCCCATTTCAACGCATTGCAAGGTAAGAAAATAGAGGGCGTTACCAACGATGTTCTTGGATTACTAATGGCATACGATTGGCGCGGCAACATAAGAGAATTGGAAAACATCATCGAACGAGCGTTTCTTCTTTGTGAAGGCGGCTACATAGGTCCGGAACATATTCCTAGGGAAATTTATGGGGATAAAATGGAAGGGACAATCAATGTGCCGCACCTCATTGGGAGCGGTGCTGTTCGCTCGCTTCGGGAGCGAACGGAAGCCACATTTATAACGGAAGCTTTGAAGCGCAATGCCGGGAATTGCACAGCGACCGCGCGAGAATTAGGCGTTCATAAAACGACCCTGTTTCGTAAAATCAAAAGACTTGGCATTAAGAGAAAATAGGGGACTCCCTTTATATTTACACATTTGCACAATCCTATTGCTTGGTTTTTGTCGTCATACCATTGTTCGAATCATCTCCCGCCGTAATAGTGTAGCAAAAAAGCTACCATTTTTTTTATTAAGATAGCGTTTTTGCTATACATGTTCCCGTCTTTTCTTTCTATATAAAAGTGTTATTATAAAAATAATCCATTAATAACAATAAGTTAATTTGTAATTGCGTATCATGTGCCATCCCTGGCATTATTATTGCTTTTTAGAAAAAAGGTGATGAAGGAGGAATGGTAATGGTTGTGGCACTGGGGGTTTGGGAGGGGCGTATCGCTCCTGTCTTTGATGTGGCAAAAGAGCTATTACTATTATACCGTGAAAAGGATCTTATAAGAGGACGGGAAACAATTCGTCTTTCCGAAGGATTAACACCCCAACAAAGGGTGTTGGTAATTAGTGAAATGAATGTAGATGAATTAATTTGCGGGGCTATTTCCTCCCCTTTGCGGGCGATTATCGAAGCGAGAGGCACAAAGGTGTGCTCTTTCATTACGGGTAGTGTTACCGAAATAGAACAAGCACTTGGTAATCCTGATTTTGATTGGAGCACCTTGGCGATGCCAGGTTGCTATCAATATGGTGTGGCTAGAGATTATGTTCCGGGGCAGGGAGGAGGTTTTATGAGAGGGCAAAAAGGAAAGCAGGAAGGAAATGAAGTTTCCTCGAGAGGGGCAAACGGGGGTAGCTTGGGAAGGAGAGGCAGGTGTGCTGGTAGAGGTGGCAAAGGTGGATTAGCCCTTGGCGGCTACTGTGTATGTTCGCAGTGTGGATATAGAACTCCACACCAACGGGGTATTCCTTGTTCCGAAATACAATGTCCAGAATGTGGCATACCTCTGATTAGAGAGTTTTAGTAAAATAACCACATACTTTATCGCCAATGGGCAAAGAACGGCGCCTTGGGGTAAAAGATTTTATCCGTTTGTTTAGTTGATTAACGAGAGCAATTTTAAAAAGGATATGACGAAAGGAGGCTTTTGAACATGCCTAGGGGAGACGGAACGGGACCCAGAGGAGGGGGACCAATGACAGGAGGTGCTTTAGGATTTTGTGCTGGTTTCAACCAGCCTGGCTGTGTCACCAGAAGCGGCAGAAGCACCAGAAGTAGAGGCGGCTTGGCTCTGACTTTAGGGTGCCGCCGATTAAGCGGTGGTGCTCGCAGAGGCGGCAGAAGAGCCTTTTTTATGCCTGATTTTGTTGATGCTGATTGGCAAAAGGGCGGTGAGAAAGAGTTTTTGGAGAACCGTATCGCAACAATGGAAAAAGCAATTGCCGAGCTTAAAAAAATTCTGACCGAAACAGAAGCAGGGCAGGGTTGAGAGGTTTTAAAATCGGCTAATTGCAATCTAAACTATGAGCAATAACGGTTGCTATATTTATTAAATAAGGGAGTCGAAAAATGAAAATCGCCTTTACAACATCAGGAGACAATCTGGATGCTGCTCTAGATGAGCGCTTCGGACGTGCCAAGAAGTTTTTGATTTATGAAACGGATGATGGTTCGTTCATCGTCTTAGATAACCAACAAAATTTGAATGCCGCACAAGGGGCGGGCACTCAGTCCGCACAAAGCGTTATTCGGTCGGGAGCAAAAGTAGTTATTACTGGAAACTGTGGTCCTAAGGCTTTTAGAGCCTTGAACAGCGCTGGTATTGTGGTTTACAACTCGAACGCGCCAACACTACTTGCCGCTCTTATTGATTACACTAAAGGTAAATTATCGGAAGCAACAACGGCTAATGTGGAGGCGCATTGGTGATATGGTCGAAGAGACGATAAATTTTCGTCCCATTGGGGTAATCCATAGCGTGCATAACGAAACCGCCAAAACGCCAATTCAACCCCACTATGCCTTAGGGGCTATGGGGGTTGTTGAAGTCTTCGACGAATTTGCAATGGGGCTGCAGGATGTCGAAGGATTTTCCCATATTTATCTGCTCTATCATTTTCATGTTTACAAGGAGGCGAGACTTTTAACAAAGCCATTTTTGCAGGATATAGAGCGAGGGGTTTTTGCCACGCGCTTTCCCCACCGCCCTAACGCTATCGGGCTTAGTGTTGTGGAATTGGTGGCAAGGCGGGGTAATTTTTTAGATGTGAAAAATGTGGATATTTTGGATGGGACTCCGCTTTTGGATATCAAACCATATATCGATAAATTCGACGGCTGGTTCAAGAACACTCGTAACGGTTGGTATGAAGAAGTCGGTGGGTAAGAAGCACAGGTTTTAGGTACACGCGGGTATAAAGGTGCTTGGAATGAGACCTTTGAATAACTAAGTCTTTAACATTCTTGGCTTGCTCGTTAAGCTGTCAATGTATTGATTTTATGCTTCATTCCCGCACTCAAGGGAATGAAGTATTGGTGAGCTTGTTGTATTATGCAAAGCTCTCGGAATAAAAAAATGGCGAGGAGCAAAGCAAGGATTATGGGCAAAAAAATAGTGGTTATAGGTGGTTCAGCGGCTGGTCCCAAGGCTGCCGCCAAGGCAAGGCGTCTAGATGAAAATGCCGAGATAACGATTGTCCAAAAAGATGTTGAACTGTCAATGGCGTCGTGTGGTTACCCCTATTATGTTGGAGGGTTTTTCAATAATAGGGATATGCTTCTGAGCACGCCTTCCGGTATTATTCGCAATCCAACATTTTATATGAACGCCAAAAAAATCGAAGCAAAGGTGCAAACAGAAGTTTTATCTATAAATCGCACCTTAAAGACAGCTTTGTGCAAAAACCTAGAGACTGGTGATACCTATGAGATCGCCTATGACAAACTTATTTTGGCAACGGGTTCCCTGCCCAATATCCCCAATGTCCCGGGAAATGATCTGGAGGGGATAACAACTCTGCAAAGTATGCGGGATGCCGATTATTTGCGCAAAATTAGGGATGAAAAGATCATCACCAAAGCGGTTGTAATCGGTGGCGGGCTTATCGGAGTGGAGACTTGTGAGGCTTTGCAATTGGCAGGGATAGAAAATTAAGTGTTGTCGAGCTGCTCCCCCAGCTCCTTACTTTCCTAGATTGGGAATTGGCAAAGCTTATTGAAAATCACATCAAGAGCAAGGATGTTAATGTCATTACCGATAATGGTATAGTTGCTTTCTTGGGGGATGGCAAAAAACTAACTGGAATAAAATTGGCTAACGGTGCGGAAATCCCCTGTCAGTTGGCGGTTGTTGCTATCGGGGTTCGCCCCAATGTGAAAATTGCCAGGGAGGCGGGTTTAGCGATCGGCAAGAAGGGTGGGGTGTTAGTCGATGCCTATATGCAAACTTCCGATGAGAATATCTATGCCGTAGGTGATTGTGTAGAGACGAAGAATTTGCTCACGGGCGAAATGATCCATGCCCCCTTTGGAGATTTGGCAAATTTGCAGGGACGGGTTGCTGGTGAAAATGCAATTACCGGAAATAAAGTAACATTCCCGGGGACAATACAAACGGGTATTTGCAAAATTTTCGATTACACCGCTGGAACGACAGGGCTTAATGAAAGGACGGCGATAAAATTTGGTTTTGATGTCATTACCGTTATCAATGCCAGTCTGGATAAACCCGGCTTTATGAATGGTAAAAGCCTGATAACAAAACTAATTGCCGATAGGAACAATGGCAAAATTTTAGGGGCACAATGTGTGGGAGCAGGCGATGTAAATAAGCAAATTGCCCAATGGGCAATGGCGATAATGGCGGGCTTTACCGTTGCTGATGTTATCAATGTCGATTTACCATACGCTCCGCCTTTCTCACTTGCCTTGGATCACTTCATTGCCACGGCGCATATCATGCAGAACAAGATGTTGAGCAGACTAAAGGGCATTAGCGCCCAAGAAGTAAAGAAACTCTTGGATGACAAGGTGAAGATAACCCTTCTGGATATCCGTGATTTTGCCGAATATGAAGCAGTGCGTTTGGGCGCTGGGGAGATTTTGGTTCCGCTAGGGGCATTACGCAAGCGTTTGTCCGAATTACCTCAGGATAAGGATGCCTTGATAATTACTTATTGTAGAATATCCCTGCGAGGCTATGAGGCTGCCCTGATCTTGGAGGCTAATGGCTGGAATAATGTCCGCGTTATGGAAGGGGGATTAATGGCTTGGCCCTATGCACGAGAAAGATAGAAAAATGCTTATAGCGGTAGCTTCTGGAAAGGGGGGAGTTGGCAAAACAACTGTGGCAGTGAATATTGCCCGTGTATTTTCCCAAGCGGTACAACTGTTGGATTGCGATGTAGAAGAGCCGAACGCTCATTTGTTCTTGAGGGCTAAAAAGGAAAAACAACAAAGCGTGTTTATCCCAATCCCTATTGTAGATAAAAAATTGTGTAATGCCTGTGGTGAATGCGCTCGGTTTTGTCAATTCAACGCCATCGTTTCTTTAGAAACAGCCCCTCTTATTTTTCCCGAATTATGTCGGGGCTGTGGTGGTTGTGTTCTATTGTGTCCTAAACGCGCCCTTAGTGAAGAGAAAAATCACATTGGTGAAGTGGAGATTTTACAAGATGGGAATATCACCCTTACCAAAGGTTTGTTGGATGTGGGCAAGCCTTTGGTGCCTCCCCTAATTCGGGCGGTGAGGAAGAATTATAACAGTGATAGCATTGCAGTCATCGATTCCCCACCGGGGACATCCTGCTCTATGATTGCCGCTGTAAGTGGTGTTGATTTTGTTTTGTTAGTAACCGAGCCTACGGCTTTTGGACTTAATGATTTAATGCTCGCTGTTGATGTGATTAGAGAATTGAATATTCCTTTTGGTGTTGTGATCAACCGCGCTGGTGTTGGCGATTCTAGGGTGGAAAATTTTTGTAAAACACAAGGGATTTCTGTTTTAGCACTAATTCCAGATGATCGAAGGATCGCCGAAGTTTATGCAAGAGGCGGGCTTGTAGTTGATGACTTACCTGAATATCGGGGTTTGTTTGTAAAACTAAAAGAGGTAATACTAGAAAGGCGGAACTAAAGATGCCCACTTACGAATATCGCTGCCCAAATTGCGGATTCGAATTTGAACAAGAACAATCTGTCAAGGCAGATCCTCTGGAAAGATGCCCCCAATGCAAAGGAAGAGTGGAAAGAGTCATAAATTTCAACGGCAGTTTTATATTCAAAGGCACGGGGAGTATGGGCAGAGTGTCTTGTAATAACGCTTCTTGTTCGTTGGCGGAGAGAGGGGAGAGGTGCTGTGATAGCCGTCCTACTGCTGGCGGTTTTTCATGAAAGCAGTAAAAACCGTTAGTTGAACGATAGCCCCAGATATGAACAATTTTGATATTATCGCTTCAAGGATGGGAAAAATGCGAGAGTTAGTGGTTATTAGCGGGAAAGGAGGTGCCGGTAAGACAAGCGTAGCCGCATCTTTTGCCGTTTTAGCGGAGAGGGTAATTGTTGCCGATTGTGATGTCGATGCCGCCGATTTACATTTGCTACTCTCCCCGACCATTATTGAAAGTAACGATTTTTATAGTGGATTCGAAGCAATAATCTGTCAGGATAATTGTAACTCCTGCGGCATATGCGCTTCTTTATGCCGTTTCGATGCGGTTATAGGTTTTCTAGATGCCAATGGTTCTAGGCGATACCACATCAATAGAATCGATTGTGAAGGCTGTGGTTTATGCGTTCATTTCTGCCCGGTAAAAGCGGTAGATTTTCCTATTAGTCTTTGCGGGAAGTGGATGGTTTCTCGAACACGAGTGGGGAAAATGGTACATGCGCGATTGGGTGTTGCCGCTGAAAATTCTGGGAAGCTTGTTTCGACGGTGCGCCAAAAGGCAAAAGAAATAGCCCAAGAGGAGAATGTTCCTCTAATCATTGTCGATGGACCCCCAGGAATAGGTTGTCCTGTTATCGCTTCGATTACGGGGGCAACGGAGGTTTTGGTGGTAACCGAACCGACAGTTGCTGGTGAACATGATTTAGAACGGGTTTTGTTGCTCACAAGGCATTTCAAGATACCCACGGCAGTATGTGTCAACAAGTGGGACATATCCGTATCCCTCACCGAGCGAATAGAAACGAGAGCACTTGAATTAGGTGCTGTAATTGCGGGGCGGATTCGTTACGATACGGTCGTTACAAAAGCCCAATTACAGCAAATAACGCCTGTAGAGACCGATAGTTTCATCGCACAGGATATTCGCAAGGTATGGGAAAACATCCATAACGGATTATGTGGAACGACATATCGATAAATGGAGATGCTTGAAAAATAGAAAAGTTATTATTTCATGTGAAAGCGGTAATTCACTGTATAAAAAAGGAAAGGAAGACAATGGGAAAAGAAGAAAAAAGTTGCAAAACCTGTGATGAACAAAGTTGCCGTGCTGGCGAGCGTAAAGATAACGAAAGTGATGCGGAATTTTCGGAACGCCAGCAGATTGCCGCACGCCTCTGCCGTATCCGCCATAAAATTATGGTAATGTCAGGAAAAGGTGGAGTTGGCAAAAGCACGGTAGCGGTTAATCTTGCTGTTTTTCTTGCCTTGGCAGGGAAAAAAGTAGGGCTACTCGATGTCGATATACATGGTCCAAGTATCCCCACGATGTTGGGAATAAATGGACAGCAGATAACCGTGAGTGAAGAGGGGATGATCCCGTTGGAAGTAAATGGGCTAAAGGTTATGTCCATAGGGCTGTTGACCAGCAATGATGATGAAGCGATAATCTGGCGGGGACCCGTTAAAGGGGGTGTTATCAAACAGTTTATCAAAGATGTTGCTTGGGGAGATTTGGATTATCTAATTGTGGATGCACCCCCGGGAACGGGTGACGAACCGTTATCGCTTTGTCAGACTATCGGCACTCTCGATGGTGTTCTCATTGTTACCACACCGCAAAAGGTTGCCAGTGTCGATGTTAAGAAATCTATAACCTTTTGTCGAAGGCTTGCCGTTCCAGTGTTGGGTGTTGTCGAAAATATGGGTGGATTTGTTTGTCCCCATTGTGGTGAATTGACAAACATCTTTCAAGCGGGTGGTGGAGAGCAGATGGCGAAGGACATGGGAGTGAAATTTTTGGGCTCTCTTCCCATTGATGCTAAAATTTCCGAATCGTGTGATAACGGCTCCAGTTTTCTTCATCGTTATTCAGAAAGCCCCACCGCTAAGATAATGCGCAATATTATCAAGCCGATATTGGCAATGTAATAATCAAGAAGAGAGGAAGAAATATGAAAATTGCAATTCCAACAACAGTGGGAAGATTGACAATACACTTTGGGCACTGCGAAGAATTTATGCTCATCGATGTCGATGAGAAGAGTAAAACGATCATAAAAGAAAAAAATGTAAAAGCCCCTCCCCATCAACCTGGTCTTTTGCCACCATGGCTGAAGGAACAAGGGGTTGATCTGGTTATAGCGGGAGGAATGGGGCAAAGGGCACGGTCCCTTTTTATTGAACAGGGGATAGATGTTGTTGTGGGTGCGCCTGCGGAAGTCCCGAAAAAGATTGTGATAGATTATCTAGAAGGAAAATTAATAACAGGTGAAAATGTTTGTGATCATTAGCGATATTGTTGTGTCGTTCTTGGACAAATACTTGGAAAAATGATGTCGAAAGTTTGTTTTACATCTGGCTAATAGTGATAGACAATATATTCCCCTTATGCTAGAAATACTACCATAGGCTTGCACTGTATTAGTAATGTAAGAAAGGAGTAGCGTAAATGAAGTTAACCAGAAGGGGGTTCCTGAAATTGTCAGGGGCTTTTGCGGCTTTTAGTGGGTTTGGTATTTCATTACTGAAGCCAGTTTCCGCTTATGCCAAAGAGCTCAAAACCGCCTACGCCAAGGAAACAACGACAGTTTGTCCTTATTGCTCTGTTGGATGTAGCATTATTGTTTCCACACGCGATGGCAAGGTCATCAACACGGAAGGTGATCCGGATAGCCCGATCAACAAAGGAGCTCTATGTTCTAAGGGTGGTTCTATCTATCAGATGGCTGTCAACGAAAACCGTCTTACCAAACCTCTTTACAGGGCACCCTATGCCACAGAATGGCAGGAAATGTCTTGGGAAGAGGCTCTTTCCAAAATCGCGGAAAATGTCAAAAAAAGCCGCGATAAGAGCTTTGTATTCAGAAACGCCAAGAGAGAAGTTGTCAATCGCACCGAAGGGATTGCTTCTGTAGGTTCGGCGGCGATGGATAACGAAGAATGTTTCATCTATCAAAAATTATTGAGGGGGTTGGGCTTGGTCTATATCGAACATCAAGCCCGTATCTGACACTCTGCAACTGTACCGGCTCTGGCAGAGTCGTTCGGACGCGGTGCAATGACCAACCATTACATCGATTTTCAGCACAGCGATGTAATACTCATTATGGGATGCAATCCCGCCTCTAACCATCCTGTTTCCTTCAAGTGGATAATGAAGGCTAAAGAACGGGGTGCCAAGCTCGTCTGTGTAGATCCCCGCTTTACCCAATCAGCGGCAAAGGCGGATTTCTATACTTCGCTCCGTTCAGGGACAGATATAGCCTTTTTAGGGGGTATGATAAAATACATCCTCGATAACAATCTCTACTTTAGCGAGTATGTTAAACATTATACCAACGCTTCCTACTTAGTGAGCCCTGATCTGAAGCTTCCTGGTGATAACAAAGGCGTTTTCTCGGGTTTAGGGGAAGGCAAGTACGATAAGACAACTTGGGTTTACCAAAAAGATGCCGATGGTGTGATCAAAAAAGACCCCTCTTTAAAGAATCCCAATTGTGTTTTTCAGCTCTTGAAAAAACACTACAGCAGATACAATTTGAATATTGTCTCTAGAATCACGGGCACTCCCAAAGATGACCTTTTGGCAGTCTATAAAGTTTATGCTTCTACAGGAAAGCCTAACAAAGCTGCCAATATCCTTTATGCGATGGGATGGACCCAACACACGGTTGGTGTTCAAAACATCAGAACGATGGCTATCATCCAACTTCTTCTTGGTAATGTTGGTATTGCCGGCGGTGGTGTGCAAGCGCTCCGAGGTGAAGGCAATGTTCAAGGCTCGACGGACCAGGCTTTACTGTTTCATATCATTCCTGGCTATAATCCAACCCCAGTTACTTCGGCGCCAACCCTCGCGGCTTATAACGAAAAATTCACGCCCAAGACTACGGAAGCAAAAAGCCTTAACTGGTGGAAGAACAGGCCTAAGTATATCGCAAGTTATATCAGATCGATCTATGGTTTAAACGCAACGCTGGAAGAAGGTTATTCCTTGATGCCCAAGCTCGATGACGGTGTGAACTATTCCTGGTTGGTTTTGTTCGATCGGATGTATAAGGGCAAATTTACCGGCTTCTTTGCTTGGGGTATGAACCCAGCATGTAGCGGTGCACATTCCAATAAAGTTCGAGCGGCGCTTGGTAAGCTCGATTGGCTGGTCAATGTGAATCTCTTCGATAACGAAACTGGTTCATTCTGGTGCGGCCCAGGAATGGATCCGAAGCAGATAAAAACGGAAGTTTTTATGCTTCCTTGCGCTGCTTCTGTCGAGAAAGAAGGGAGTATTTCTAATAGCGGGCGATGGACGCAATGGCGTTATAAAGCCGTCAATCCCCCCGGAGAAGCGCTTCCTGATGGGGATATCATCAGTGAACTTTATTTCAAAATCAAAGAACTATACCAGAAACAGGGTGGTCCTTTGCGTAATGCTATCACCAAGATGACTTGGCCCTACGGAAAGAAGGAAGGCGCACACTTCCATTTCGATCCCCATGCCGTTGCTAAGGAAATCAATGGCTTCTTTTTGCAGCCCAAGCGGCTTGAGGTTAAGCCCGGCGAATTTAAGGAATTCAAAGCGGGCGATCCTGTTCCCGCCTTCCCGCTTTTGCAGGATGATGGCTCTACATCTTCCGGAAACTGGATATACTGCAATTCCTATGCAGAAAAGGGCAATATGATGGCAAGGCGTGGTCTTGCCGATGAAACGGGGCTTGGTTTATTCCCTGAATGGTCTTGGAGTTGGCCACTAAATCGTCGTATCATCTATAACGGTGCTTCCGTAAGTCCGGAAGGGAAGCCCTGGAACCCTGCCAAGGCGGTTATCAAATGGGATGGCACCAAGTGGGTTGGCGATGTTCCCGATGGTGTAGGTAGTCCCGGTTCAGGCAGACCTCCATTTATAATGAAACCAGATGGTGTGGCGAGTCTCTTTGGTCCAGGTCTTGCGGATGGACCTTTCCCTGAGCACTATGAACCTATGGAATGCCCGGTGGACAATAACCTCCTTTCACCACAGAAAAATAACCCAGTTATCATTCGCTTCGATAAAAAGGGTGTTGGTTCCGATTTGGATGTCTTTTCTAATGTTGATACTTGTGATCCTCGTTTCCCATTTGTTTGTAGCACCTACCGTGTGTCGGAGCATTGGCAAACCGGTGTCCTTACCCGCTGGTGCCCCTGGCTTGCAGAAATGCAACCGGGTCTGTTTGTGGAAATGAGTGAGGAGCTTGCCAAAGATAAATCGATCAAGAACGGTGATAAAGTTATCGTTAGCTCTGCGCGTGGAGAAGTGGAGGGGGTTGCTATTGTAACAGCCCGCTTTAAACCTTTCGACATCGATGGGAAGATAATTCATCAAATCGGTCTGCCTTGGCATTATGGTTGGATAACGAGCAAAGAACGCAACTATAAGCCTGGAGATAAAAAAGCAGAAGTGTTCACATTTGGTGATGCGGCAAATCTATTGACGCCCACTGTCGGCGATGCCAATACCACAATACCAGAGAGCAAAGCTTTCATGGTAAATCTGGCGAAGAAGTAGAGGAGGTAATCAGCAATGGCTGAAAAGATAAAACTCATTGATGTTTCGAAGTGTACGGGATGCCGTGGTTGTCAGCTTGCTTGTAAGCAATGGAACCAAATGCCAGCGAGACAGACGACTAATACTGGTTCCTACCAGAATCCTCCCGATTTACAGTGGAACACTTGGATGCTGATTCGCTTCCAAGAGATCAACGATGGCGGCAGCGTTAAATGGTTGTTCCGTAAGGATGGTTGTATGCATTGCACGGATGCCGGTTGTATCAAGGCTTGTCCGAGTGGGGCATTATACCGAACAGAGTTCGGGACAGTTGCCCTTGATCAGAAGAAGTGCATCGGCTGTAAAGAATGTATCGCTGCCTGTCCCTTTGATGTTCCGCGCTACAATTCTGAAACGGGTAAAATTTACAAGTGCGATCTTTGTTATTCTCGTCTTTACAATGGGCTTATTCCTGCCTGCGCAAAGGCTTGTCCCACTGGAGCGATAAAGTTCGGTGACAAAGAAGAAATGTTAAAAGTGGCGCAGAAGCGGTTGGAGGAATTGAAAAAAGAAGGTTTCGAAGATGCCACTATTTATGGTGATCAGTTCCTAAATGGAACCCATGTTATGTATGTGCTTGCTGAAAAGCCTGCTGCTTATGACAAACTGCCATTGACACCTACGATTTCTCCGGCAATCGGGATTTGGAAGGATGTTTTAAAGCCCTTGAGTCTGATAGCTTCCGGTGGCGTAATTGCAGGTGCTTTCTTGCACTATGTCTTACATGGACCCAAAAAGCCCAAAGAAGATATGCCCGATAAGAGCGCTTAGGAGGAAAAAGAATATGAAAAACGATTTGATTCTAGCAACAGATTTGAAGGAGCGGGTTATCCATTGGGTTTTGGCAGTTTCCTGTTTGTTGCTCTGCTTTACTGGACTAATAATGATGTTTCATTCGCTGAATTTTCTGGCGGTAATTTTTGGCGGTTTACTCGGTGTCAAATATGTCCATAACTACACCGGTATCGTCTTTGCCATTTCTCTCGTGCTGGCAATAGGAATGTGGTGGAAAGAAGCTGGGATTTTTTCTATGCCCGAAGATTGGGAATGGGTTAAGGCGGCAGGCGGCTACCTATGGAAGGTGAATAAGGTGCCTGAAGTTGGCAAGTATAACCCCGGTCAGAAGTTGTTTTTCTTGACCGTTGCCGTTTTTGGGGTGCTGATGGTGATTACTGGCTTATTGATTTGGTTTCCCATCTTTTCCGGAGCGGTAACGGCATGGATGATTCTCCTCCATGTTTTAGGTTTTGTGGTCATTTTTGCCTTTTTCTTCGTTCATCTCTATTTAGGCACGATAGGTTCCCCCGGCTCATTACAAGCTATGACTAGTGGTTGGGTTACTCGTGCTTGGGCGAAGACCCACCACCCCAAGTGGCTGGCAGAAGAAGAAGCGCATGGTAAGCTCATTATTAAAAGGCGATAGTTGTTGAAAAAACTAAACGCCCGCTTTATTCATCTAGAAAAAGCGGGCGTTTTTATTTTAGGCATTTTGCGTGATAAGTTTTGTGAAACCAAAACAAGAAAGAGAGGTTTTGCTATTATGTGCATAAAAAGAAATAATTTCTTTCTAGTAACTATATTACTATTCATAGTTTTAATGTTACCTGGCATTGCAAAAGCAGAATTTCCTTTGGAAGTAGGAAAAAATTTTCCTAAAATTAAATTAGAAACAACGGATACCCAGCATGCCCGAGTATTGGGTTTTTTAGGCAAAAAAACTTTTGGAGTGGAAGACATTGAGTCAGAATTTGTTCTTATTCAGATATTCAGTATGTATTGCCCTTACTGTCAAGCTGATGCGCCTAAGGTTAATGAGTTTTTCGAAATGTTGGAAACATCACCGGCAACTAAGGGACGCGTCAAATTGATCGGAATTGGTGCTGGGAATTCCGCCTTTGAGATAGAAACCTTTCGTAAAAAATATGATATAAAATTCTCATTGTTTCCTGATGGTGATTTTTCGATACACAAGAAAATTGGCGAAGTGAGAACGCCCTATTTTATCCTAGTAAAGAAAGAAAAGGGTCAAGCAGGGAAGATTCTGTTTTCTAAACTTGGTTCTGTAGCTAAACCAGAATCCTTCCTTAAGGTAATTACAGATTTGATTTCTAAGTAGATGGGAGATGTCAAGATAATGAAAATGATGTTCTTGAAATCTGTTATACTGATTGCTCTGGCTATTTTTTTTGTTCCTAGTTTTTCTCTGGCTATATCAGGCATTTATAATGTGATGGAAGAAAAGAAGGCAATAGACTCTGTCCTCAAAGTGAAAGAGGGCGAGAAAGCTCCTGATTTTTCTCTCCGTTCGATAAAAGGTGCAATTATAAGTTTGCAGCAGTTTAAAGGCACCCATAATGTAGTAATATCTTTTGTTCCTGCTGCTTGGACTCCCATTTGCTCGGATCAGTGGCCTGGCTATAACATTGTTGAAGATGTTTTTGATGCCAATAATGCGACTCTTATCGGTATCAGTGTGGATAATATACCTACTTTGTTTTCTTGGACAAGCCAGATGGGGGAGCTTTGGTTTCATGTTTGTTCTGATTTTTATCCTCATGGAGAAGTGGCTGGTAATTACGGTGTCTTGCGTTCCGATGGCACTGCGGAACGAGCGATTTTCGTTGTTGATAAGGAAGGAATAGTGCAATTTGCGAAAGTATATGACATCGGCATTAGACCACCGTTGGAAGATATTGTAAAAGCTTTGGAAAGCTTGAGATAATTATTGGACAGTTCATGAATTGTCTTGACTGTGTTATCAAAAGTAAATAGCTAGCACCAAAATGAAGGGTTGTTTTAGCCTTTTTCCGCATATTCAGGCTGGAACAAGGAGGATTTTGATGAATAAGTACGGGTTGATTTCTGCTCTCGCGAAAAAAGAAAATTTAACGGAAAAGGAATCTGGAGAGCTTGTTAACACCATTTTCAAAAGCTTTGCCGAAGAGCTGAAAAAAGGCGGTAGAATAGAAATCAGAGGGTTTGGAAGTTTTGTTATCAGAGAATATGGTTCATACAGAGGAAGAAACCCTAAAACAGGTGTTGGCATTGATGTTTCTCCTAAAAAATTGCCATTTTTTAAGGTAGGTAAAGAGTTCAAGGAACGAATTGATAACCAATTATAGTGTTAAAATAACTAATAAGTTCCCCGTAATTCATTTTCTATATGGTTACGGGGATTTATTTTTGTGTTTTTAAATGCCTATTATGCAATCTACCGATTGTTGTTCGGCTTCGGTTGCTCCCTTCTTCACGCAACATCTTTCCCTTATTCCATAATTTACTAATATATGGAAAAATTTTTTTATGTGTGATATAAGATGAAAGTATAAGTATGTTGTGAAGGGAAAAATAAAGCTTATGTTCAAGGTAGGAGAACTAGCTGTCTATCCCGCACAGGGTGTCGGGGTGATAGAAGCAATAGAAAAGAAAGAAGTTATGGGCAACCAGCAAACATTCTATATTATGAAAATAATGGAGAGTGGAATGCGAATAATGATCCCTGTTGACAGTGTTGATGCTGTTGGTTTGAGGGAGTTAATTACTACCAAAGAAATACCTAAAGTATATGCAATACTCCAAAATAGAGATATTAATGTCGATAAACAGACATGGAACAAGCGCTACCGCGAATATTTAGAAAAAATAAAAACTGGATCGGTCTATGAGATAGCCAGAGTTTTAAGGGATTTATTGATATTGAAAGGTGATAAAAACCTTTCTTTTGGTGAACGAAAAATGGTCGATATTGCCAAGAATTTACTGGTGAAAGAGATTTCGATCGCCTCCCAAGAAGAAGAAGCAA
>Ga0172371_10002561_pt1 | contig 28753 bp, 24 predicted proteins | sample Lak12m_FD_114543 | JGI IMG/M metagenome (GOLD analysis project Ga0172371, IMG submission 114543) | Freshwater microbial communities from Kabuno Bay, South-Kivu, Congo - kab_022012_12m | ecosystem: Environmental > Aquatic > Freshwater > Lake | place: Democratic Republic of the Congo: South-Kivu...
ATGGCCCTCGCGATGCAGAGCCGCTGCTGTTGACCGCCTGACAGCCCCAGGGCATTGTCTTGAAGGCGGTCCTCCACCTCGTCCCAAAGAGCGGCCCCTTTGAGAGCATTTACAACCGTCTCCTCGAGTATTTTCTTGTCTCTGACGCCGTCAACCCGCAGCGGATAAATGACGTTGTCGGCAATAGTCATGGGGAATGGATTGGGTTTCTGGAAAACCATCCCCATTGTCTTGCGCAGGCCTATCACGTCCACTGTGGGGCTGTAGATATCAGCGCCGTCCAAGGTGATCTTCCCACGGGTCCGCAGGCCGTCTATTAGATCGTTCATGCGGTTTATGGACCTCAGCAACGTGGATTTGCCGCAACCGGACGGGCCGATGAGAGCCGTCACCAGCCCTCTCTCAACCGTCATGGAAACGTCGAACAAGGCCTGAGACTTACCGTACCATAGGTTGAAATCCTCAATTGTCAGAAGTGACCCTTGCGGACTCCTCCTCACATGATAAACGGTGTCGTTGCCGTTCATCCCGGGTTCATTCGACATCAACACCTCCTAGAAATGACCGGCAAAGAATTTCTTCTTCAGTCTGTTTCTTATCATTATCGAAGCAGCGTTCATTGCGAAAACCAGACTGATCAGCAGCAGGGTCGTAACGTACACCATCGGCTTGGCTGCTTCGGAGTTTCGGGACTGAAAGCCTACGTCGAAGATCTGAAACCCAAGGTGCATGAAACTTCGCTCCAGGTGTATATAAGGAAAAAACTGATCAATGGGCAGCTCAGGCGCCATCTTCACGACACCCACAAGCATCAGTGGGGCCACTTCGCCCGCGCCTCGGGCCATTGCCAGTATCAATCCCGTCATTATTCCCGGCATGGCTCTCGGCAAAACGATATATTTTATGGTCTGCCACTTGGATGCGCCACAGGCCAGCGAACCCTCTCTCATTGACTGAGGAACGGCTGCCAGGGCCTCTTCCGTGGCAACTATCACCACGGGGACCGTCAGCAGCGCCAAAGTTAGCGAAGCCCAGAAAAGCCCGCCCGTCCCGAATGTCGGCTGCGGAAGCCGTTCCGGAAAAAAGAGCTGATCAATGGTACCGCCCAGAAGGTAAGCGAAGAACCCCAACCCGAACACACCGTAAACAATGGACGGTACCCCGGCAAGGTTGTTCACGCATATTCTCACCAGGGATACCAGACGGCCCTGCTTGGCGTACTCACGCAGGTATAGGGCCGCCATTACCCCGAAGGGCGCGACTGAGAGGGCCATTAGCACCGTCATACAGAAGGTCCCGAAAATTGCGGGCATAACGCCGCCTTCGGTGTTTGCCTCGCGGGGTTCCGCTGTGAGGAATTCCCACCAGCGTGATACATAAACGCCGACCTTTTCGAAAAACGTAAGCATATTGGCAGGGTAGAGGCGGACTATGTCCGAGAGCCGCATTTTCTTCTCCCGGCCGCTTACGTCAGCTAAGGTGATGGTGTATTTTGCGTCCTTTTCCTTGATACTGGAAGACTCAGCCGTTAGTTCCCGGTGCTGAACCTCAAGCTTTTGCGATTCCGTCTTGAACTTCTCTTCCGCTGCTTGGTATTCCGCGCTCTTGAGACCCTGCTTCAGTTCTATTTTACGCAGGTCGAGCCGTCCCTTTTCCAGGTAGTTGTTGACACCAGCGATCTCGTTGCGTTCGATTTGGCGGATCCTGTCCCTCCGTTCGGAAGCCGCCCGCCGCTCCCTCAGTAGAATCTCCCGTGTCAGGCCATCCTTTTCTATGATTTTCCCGCCAAGGTCCAACGATCTTATGGAACCGATGAAAGGGCCCCATTCTACACGTTCCACGAAGAACAGGTCCTCTGGATAAGAAATGCCGGCGATTTCATATTCCGGAATCCATTTGAAGTCCTCGTTGTACAGGTCGAAATTTCCTGTTCGGTAAAGATTCCGACTGACCAGATCGCCCTGCGCGGAGATCTCGGCACGGATTTTTTCGCTCAGGTTTGCGAGCTGCTCGGGGCCTGGTCTGTAGGTCTCTCGCCGCGTAAGCTCGCCCGCGACCACAGAACCATCACGGAGGGTCACTTTCTCGACCGGCCAGGGATAGAACGTTAGAATTCCGTTCCAAATGATCAGGATGAGAAATCCCACTATCATTACAATGCCAATGCAAAGCGCCCCGCCCAGGCCCCACACAAAAGGCTCACCCCGAGCCTTGAAGTCCCAAACCAGACTCCTCCGGGCGCCACGTACAACCTGCGTCTCTTCCAGGCCATTCTCCGTGGCTTCACGAGCCTTTATTCTCACGCTGAGATCGGGAACGCATCTCCGTGAATCATCTGCCGGAGGTTCTGTATGTACCACTGGGCCCTCTTCCGTTCCGACGTGATCGGGATTCGTCTTCATCCGTGTCTACTCTAGAGCTGCATCGTGCGCTTGCGGAAATGAATACGAACCAGTTCCGCTACGGTGTTTATGACAAATGTCATGCTGAACAGGACCAGCCCTGTAAGAAAGAGCACCCGATACAGGGAGCCGTCCTTGGGCGCCTCAGGCAACTCCACCGCTATGTTTGCCGAAAGGGCTCTCAGTCCGTTGAACACGTTCATGTCTATCAGCGGCGTATTGCCCGCAGCCATGACCACGATCATGGTCTCGCCCACGGCTCTGCCCATTCCTATCATCACCGCGGAAAAGACCCCGCTGATTGCTGTGGGCAGAATGATCCAGACCGCGGTTTGCCATGTGGTGGCTCCGCAACCCAAGCTCGCTGAGCGGAGATGCTCGGGCACCGAGTTGAGCGCATCCTCTGCCAAAGTGTAAATTATCGGTATGACCGCGAACCCCATTGCGAATCCAACGATAAGTGTGTTCCGCTGAACGTAGGTGCCCACGAAGGTTCCCCGGGGATCCAGTCCGATCAGATTGAGGGCGGATGCGGCCAGGTAAGACGAGGCCAGCGTTACCGCGACGACGCCCAGCCACCGTGCCATGTCCAGGAGTGCCGAGTACGGCATCTCCATCTGCCTAAGCCTCATATTGAATCCGAAGCCAAGGTATCTCGACGCGGTGTAGCTCACCAGGACCGCGGACACGGGCAGAAGCAGAATGAAAGTGAATGGAACGGAGCTCCCTGTCACGTCGTTCAACCATGCTTTGAAATTGCCCGCGAAAAAGAGATTCTCGAAACCGGGTCCGATTCGGTAGGCGCCGTAAACCGATACGCACACCACCCCAAGCATGAGCAGGAGCTTCGGGAGCCCTTCCTGTCGCATGGCCATGGTGGGCGGCAATGTTTGCCACAAATAGGCCGCAGCAACCACTGCCAGGGGCGCCACGAGGAACACAAGCAGCACCGCGGCAACCCACGTTTCGACTATGGGTGCAAGGACCAGGGCCGCAACAAAACCGAGAACCACCGATGGTATAGAAGCCATGATCTCCATTACAGGTTTGACTTTGCCCCTAACCCGTGTGGGAAGAAACTCGGAAGTATATATTGCTGCCAACAGGGCAATTGGAATGGCGAAGAGAAGCGAATAGAAAGTCGCCTTGAGCGTGCCGAATATCAGCGGTACAAGCGACAGCTTAGGCTCGAAGGCATCTGTGGCGCCGGTGGATTGCCACGTATAAGAGGGCTCGGGGTACCCCTCGTACCATACTTTGCCGAACAACGTGTGTAAGGACGTCTCGGGGTGGGGAATGCTGATTTCCCAGTAATCGGCCTTGCCTTGGCCGTCAACTGCCAGCAGACCGTCAAACCTCGGGGCCACAACAAATGTCGGCGCGACCGCCGAACCGCCTTCGGAGGAGGATACCCGGATGAGAGTCTTCTCGCTGGTCCCGTGGCGAATCCAGATGTTGCCTTTCGTGTCCTCAGTGGCAAAGGTCTTGCCCCGCTGGCTGGTGCTGAACCCCGCCACCGCAGCTTGGTGGGGCTCGAATTTCCGCGCGAGCACCGGGGTCATGCCGTCAATGGAATCGGCCTTGTCGGACTTCAGCATGAAGTATATGCCCACCGACCCGTCTGACCCTCCCACAACAATGGATCGGTCCCCCAAAAGAAAACCGAACACGGTCAGCTCAACGCCCGGCGGGAGCAGGTTCACGGTTTCGGCCAGGACAGGAGGCTCCCCCGATGGGACATTGTAACGAAAAACCTTGCCGCTCTTTTCAGCGACAAATACCTGGTCACCCAGATCATTGGCCAAAATATAAGCTGCCTTTGCGTCTGCCGGAAGGCTTGGCAGGGACGTCTTTGTAACCGAGGCGGTTGCTTTGCCCGTGAGCAGGTTCAGTTTGGACTCTGCCACGTTGAGGCTGGGCGCACCGTTGGCGTCAACCGCCGCAAGATTGGTCCTCGGTTTTTCTCCAAAATCGTTGTAACGGTAATCCATAACGAGGATCGGGCTCCCATTTTCGGAAACCACGATCTCGTCGCCCAGATCCGGATTAACTGAAATCTGGCGGACCTGTTTACCCGGTACGAGTGAAAAGACGCTCCGGCCGTCGGTTCGATCCGTCTCATCGAGTTGCCTGAGACCGGAGGGCACCTGGTCTTCGGCCGTCACCTCGACATCGAACTTAATCTTCCCGAAGCGGACAGTCCCGTCCGAAAAACCAAACGCTACGTGTCCGCCGTCAATTGATCTGGAAAAGGACGTCGGCTCTTTGCCATTGAAATCAAAGGCGAGCGATCCGAGGGGTGTTCCGGTCCTAGCGTGCCGAGCGACCATTTTCCCGTCCAGGGACACGGAGACGGCCACGGTCTTGTACTCGTCCATTGTCAACGCCACCAAGGAATCCGATTTTCCGTCAAAGCGGTAGCCGGCGTGATAGTCCACCGAACCCCCTTTGAAGAGAGGCAGAACCTCCCAGACCAGGAAGACCATCATCCCGAGAACCGCACCAATTACCAGGACGCCGCCAACCGTTATAATGCGATCCGCAAGCCTGTCGGCGACCAGAACCCAGCGCCGGGTCCTCTTGGGCTGTCTAATTTCCGAGTTCGTCATTGCCTTGGCTTCCACCTCCAGACGCAACTCAGGCGGAGGGGCTCGGAGGCCCGACCGCCTTGGGTTCCCCACGGAATGCGGGGAAAGGTTCTACTTGGTCCCCAGCTTCTTGAGATCGTCGTCGGCCAATGCCTTGGAAACAGGATAAAAACCGTCCTTGACCACTATTTCCTGGCCCTCTTTGGAGAATACGTACTTGATGAATTCGGTCATCAGGGGGTCCAGCGGCTGGTTCGGCTTCTTATTGAAGTAAACGTACAGGAACCTGGCCAGAGGATAATCGCCGCTGTAAGCGTTCTGAGCATCCGCGTCGAAGCATTTCGCTCCCGCTTTGGACGACAGGGGCACGGTTCTGACGTCGGCGGTCTTGTATCCCACTCCGGAATAACCGATCGCGTACTTGTCCGTAGCCACGGCCTGGACCACCGCGGAAGACCCCGGCTGCTCCTTCACCGTGTCCTTGTAATCGCCGTGGAATAGCGCTACTTCCTTGAACATCGCGTAGGTGCCGGATGCGGAGTTCCTGCCGTAGAGAGAGATCGGCTTGTCGGCCCACTCGCCGGTCAGCCCCAGATCGCCCCAGGTCTTGATGTCCTTCGCCGCACCGCCTTTGCGTCCCTTGGAGAAAATCGCATCCACCTGCTGAAGGCTCAGGCACTTGATGGGATTGTCTTTGTTGACGAAAACCGCTAGAGAGTCAACCGCTACGCGAATCACGGCCGGCTTGTACCCGAACTTTTTCTCGAAGTCGTCAATTTCCTTGGACTTCATGGCCCGGGACATGGGACCGAACTGTGCAGTCCCCTCAATTAGAGCGGGAGGCGCCGTGGACGACCCTTTTCCTTCGATGGAGATTTTGACACCCGGGTACTTGGCTCTGAACCCTTCGGACCAGAACGTCATGAGGTTGTTGAGGGTATCCGACCCAACGGCTTTCAGGTTGCCCGACACGCCGCTCACGGACGAGTAAGCCGGAAGCTGCGGATCCACACCGCTCGCGAAAGCCGCGGTCACAAGCAGCAGACACGCCACCGCGGACGTCAAAGAAAAACTCTTGATCACTAGTCACCTCCTGAAAACGGTCACCGGCCGATTCCCTTTGTGTTTGAAGCTTCTAGCTTAGGATGCAGACCGTTTGTTAGGAAACCGTTAGGACAGGAATAGAATATCATGAACATGAGCGGAATCGGAATGGCCAATTTATCTCACGATATTGGGATACTGCCGTCATGCCTGCCATAAGCGTGAGGAAAACGCAACAGCGATCTCAAAGCACTTCTGCTCCGGCCAGGAGTGACGTGCTGCACTGCTTGGGGCCGTCCCAGACGCCGATGAGATAATCCTTTGCCTCGACGAACAATTCAGCCTGTTGTTCGACCAGCGCCTCGCAGGCCGCAGTCTCCATGTCTCTGCTTTCATTGATGAAAGACGCCACTCTCCCATAATAGAGAGGCGTCATAAGGTCAACGAGACGCCGGCGATTGGAAGGCCATTGATGATACGTTCCCGCTATTTCGTACAAAATCCTGACCCAGGTATCCATAGGAAGTCTGAAACGCTCATCTTCCATTCTCGCGGCCACCTCAATGGCCGCAAAACAATCGGGACAGAATATTTCCCGCCAGAGAGTTCCGAAGTGGTTCAACCCCATCTTGAAGGAATGCACCAGCTTGGGGAAGTTCACCTCAATGGGCTCGGGCTGGACTCTGCTGGGCCGCCCGAAAACCCGCACTTTTTCGGTCATCTCTATTTTCTTCCAATATGACTCGGTCTCCTCCATGAGGTCCAACAGAGTCGCAACCACCTGCCGGAACATGGGTCCGAGATGTTCAGAGGGGTCTTTTGCGTCGTGTATCTTGCGGCCGAGATGTGCCTGACAAATTTTGAACCCGTTTATGATGGCTTCAACGGTCAGCCATATGTCTATTCCGAACCTCGCGACATCCGTCTCCCACACGTCTTGTTCAAAGTAATAGTTAACCAGGTCTTGGCTGAACGCAAAGTCCCCACCGATGGGCTGCCTTATCTTCTTGCAGAAAACCGCCTGGCAGAGGTTGTAAACAATGTTGTTGGTTATGGTGCCGTCGTATTTGTAGCGGGAATATATCGGCGCCACAAAATCATAGTCGTGCTCGATTACCGGCTCCAAGAGCTTCTTGATCCATCGGTTGGTAATGCTGCGCAAATCGGAGTCAACAACCATGCAGGCTTTGGCCTTCAGTACATGGGACGCCTCGAAGATCATTCTGAGCGCTGTTCCTTTTCCAGGGTTGCCGCGGTATATGCCCACTATTTTCTCCTGCCACGGCTTCAACTGGAATTCCTTGGCCACATCCCTGGTGTCGTCGGTGGAACCTCCGTCGGAGACTATGATCACTGTCCTCATGTCCCTGTAAAAATCGTTCAGACCATGGGACACCATCTTTATGACCTGGGTTATGGTCTTGTCGTTGTTGAAGCATGGGATGCCAACCACTATGTCTGCTCTTTCAAGCTCTTCAAGCCTCTTGACCACGTACGGTCGGAGAGCACTGCTGTACCTCAATGTCAATCTCCTTCTAGAGCCGGCAGATACGGCCTCAACTGAATGCGCCCTGGTTGTCTTCGTCTATTGCCCGGCAGACTTTGTCATGGAAATGAGGAACGGCCGAAAATATTCTGCTCCAGTTCGGGATAAGGGCCTGGCTCAGGGGATCAGACTGAACCGTTTCCCCTGCTATCCTTATGGCCTCGGTAAACATGTCCACCGCTTTGGCTTCAGCGTGGCGATCGTAACATAAGCCGTTTATTTTTGCATCATCGTGATACATGGCCATCATGTCCTGGGCCTCCTTGAGAAACGTGGCCTGAAGCGTGCTGAAAAAACCGTAATTCAGCATGACGCCGCTGGAGCAGAGCACGCGGAAGATCGTCTTGCAGATGTCTATGGCCATCTTATTGAGGCCTTTTCCGGGATCGTCCCATGACAATTCCTGATGCTTGTGGTCATAGTTGGGAACCAACTCTACTTGACAGATCCTGTTCACGGAGCAGTTCCGGAAGATTTCTGCGAGAACGCCGACCTCCAGCCCCCAGTCCGCCGGGATGCGATTCACCCGTGCAAGGTCCGTGACCATGGAAAACTCACCCGAGAGCGGATAACGAAAAGACTTGTAATAATCGAGCAAATCGAGATGGCCAAGTATCCTGATCAAGGCCTCGATAAGCGGAGTCATAAGGAGTCTTGTCACGCGGCCGTGCATCCTGTCCGTCACGCGGCTGTAGTATCCCTTACAAAACTCGTAGTCCAGATTCGGCATGACGGTGGGATAGACGAGACGATTGAGCAGATTCCGCGTATAGGACAGAATGTCGCAATCATGCAGCGCTATGATGTAGGATTCCTTGCGGGCAACTATGTATCCATAAGCCATCCATGCGCTCCTGCCCTTGCCGTGAGGCCCCGCGGAAAGGCCGGCATCGCTGATCTCGTTGTACAGCGATTGGACTCGCTCTCCATCGTTCCAGATGATACGTACCCTCCTCCCGTCACCCTCGAGGGGACGAAAATATTCCTTAGCCCGCGAAAAATCGCTTCCGTCCGCAGGTCCAAGAGTGACTATTATTTCCCGGAGATAGGTAACGGTTTCCAGGGCACTCATGATAACCTTGAGCGCGGCCCCGTCCATTTCCGAGATCAGGCAGGGAAGTACCAAAGCTATTGGCCTTGCTTCGGAAGCTTCCTTTATTTCGTTTTCTACTTCGGGTAACTCGCGCTCACCTAAAAGATGAAGTGTACTTATGGGCCCCATTTGTTGGAAATCGCTCATCGGTCACCTCCTTCTTTTGTTTTGCTGCCCTAAATGTATTTCGTATCACTGGTAGCAGCTTCATTTTCTGATGTCAAGGCGACTGGAAAGTATACTCAATATCGCTTCGTTCCAGCCGGAAGGTCCGGGTGATTCAGTTTTAAGCGCCCAGCGCAGATTCCGCGATAAAATATGATCACTGTGCGCTCCTCCAACTATTACTGGAGTGTCCATCAGCTCCAGGAACGGAAAATCATTTGGGCTGTCCCCGAGCCCTATTGTGTGGACCGTTCCGAAAATTCGGCGATATTGGTCAACAAGTAGTCCAACAGCTTTGCCCTTCCCTTCGTGACCCATCAAATGCCAGAATCTACCTCCTTCCACTGCCGTGAGCCCTCTGGAAGCAGCTGCTCCACGGATCTGATCGGCTAAATCATCTGGGTGCCCCACGACCAGGAACGGCTCGTCAAAAAGTCTGTCCTTAGCTCCGGCTGCATCTTCTCGGGACAGGCCGGCTATCCTGGCGACATCCTGTACCTCCATGTCCGCGAAACCTACAATCTCCGCTCCTGTATCTCCGGCAATCTCGGCCAGGCTGGATACCAACTCCTGGTATCCCGTCCCGAGGCTGAGCACCGACATGTCTCCATTGGGCCCAGGAACGGGAAGATCTAGCAAGCCCTCGAATGAATCAGTCAGGCGTGCCCCGCGAGGGAAGACTAATCCACCGCCGTTCTCCACCACGAAAGGATCTGTCAAACCCAACTCCTCGTGGAGCGGTGCCATTTCGGCCAAAGTCTTGCTCGAAACCAGAACCAGGGGAACATCACGCTTTTTCAGAGCTTCCAGGGCCTCGGCAGCTTCCCGCCAAGAGTAAGTCTCAGGGTCGAGAAGCGTGGCGTCAAGGTCGGTGAAAACTACTAACTTCATTGTGCCCTCCCCATCGGCGGTTGCCTGCATTTTTCCCTTTATCTTTTTGAGGGGTTGGACTATTGTTCATCGTGTTTGGGGATCTGACGCCGATTCGCAGCAAAAGAGGTTAGACCTCCGGCCAACCCCGGCAGGTCTCCAAAGCGAGTCGGGCGGGCCGTCCGAAGCCGAGGATAGCCGGCGGAGACCGCCTCCAGGTGGTTGCCCGGGTTCATTGTTCGAGCGCGAATCGGCTTGACAGCCCATTCCGGCCTTCCCTTCCTTTATGGTTGCCAAACTTTTGTCCAGGAGCCTCCGGGTGGCAGAGAAGACGTCCATACTACAACTGATAGAGGGCCTGAGAAGAGCCGACGTTTACGATAAGTATAGCACACTCAAACTGGACATACTTGCTGCCTCGACCGGAACCGCCACCGATATCGGGCAGAAAGAGCGCGATCTCACCAGACAAATTTTCGGAGACTACATAGACAAGATACACAAACAGGGGACCATTACGTTCAGTTCTCTGTCGGGGTCGGACATCGGCGGAACGAGAAGCAGGATCTCATGTAACATCAACAGCTTCCTCGGGCTAGGGAACATGGGCCCTGTTTATGCCGTTACCGTGGATGACCGTCCCTTTGCACTTAAGATTTACGCAGCCACCAAGTTGCGCGAAATAATGGGCGTCCACGGCAAGTTCGGGCTCGGCGGAATCCTCCACGACATGGAATCCAGAGATCGGCCCGCGTTATTGAGCGATCTGGGGAAGCGGGTCCTCGCCAAGAAGCCCAAAGGTGTTTACGCCCGTTGCCGACGCATGGTCAAGGTTCACGACGTGGGTATTGAAGGGGATTTCATGTTCGTGCTCATGGATCTCCTGGAAGTTGACCCCATCGGCAAGCTCGACCCCGCAAAGCTGGGCGGCAGCCTCGTTGATGTGGTTTCATGGGCTGTGGATTGCTGCGTGGCCCTGTGCCATTTGCACGTCGAGGAAGGACGCCTGCATCTGAACATTCGGCCTGAGGCATTTATCAGGCACGCGGTGAAGGACGATGCCCGCCAGCCGAAATTCTGTTTTTTCCATTATCCCAAGAAGTTCTATCGCCCCGAGGGAAGCCCTTGCCTCGAAACTGAATTCATAATGGTAGACCATCTGGATACTTCCGTGGATTTGAGCGACAGAAGCCCCAAGGGCTTGGCAACGGTGGGGAGCTGGCCCTTCCTGCCCCCGGAACAGATCCTGCTCCTCCTGAAGACTCTGCGAACCCACTACGACCTTTACGTGGAGAAACGCACGGCCCTCGGCGAAGACACGCCCGTCATAAAGCTCAAGCGGAGCCAGATGGACGATATATGGGCCCTGGGGCTGACTTTTTACCAGTTCCTTTGCGGTGGGAAGAATCCTTTTGGGCAGCCCAAAACCCTTGCCGACATGGTCAACTCAATATTGCTCACAAAATTCGATTTCTCGCCTTTAGATCCCAGGATCCGCGATCTGATCTCCTCCATGCTGGAGAAAGACCCCATGAAACGCTTCCAGCGCATACTGGACGGCTGCCCTGAGAAGATGAAATCGCGAAAGGTGCTTGCCGAGGCTCTTCTTTACAAGCTGGAAGCCATCGGCCTCCAGTGCGAAGGCGAAGCTACATCAGCGTTACCAGAAGTGTAGGACCTTGCGACCGATGGAGTCAAAACTTCAAATATCTTTGGCTAGTCTTATCTTCCTTTGAACACTGCAGGCCTTTTCTCGAAAAATGCCCTCGGACCTTCCTTTGCATCTTCGGATTGACATATAGGCTCTGCCAAAAATTGCTCCAGCCGCAATCCCTCAGATAGGGGAAGATCGAGCCCCCGGTAAACTGCCTCTTTGGCAGCCTGTACGGCAAGGGGCGCATTCCGGCAGATCCGTTCAGCCAGTTTCGTGGCTTCGGGGAGCAATTGATCAGGAGGCACGACCTTGTTGACAAGCCCGATCCGATAAGCTTCCTGAGCGTCTATCCTTTCTCCGGTGAGGATCATTTCCAGGCCCTTGCCTAGAGGGACAAGCCTGGCGAGCCTCTGTGTCCCTCCGGCCCCCGGTATGATCCCACGGCTCACTTCGGTGAATCCAAAGGTAGCGGTTTCGGAGGCGATTCTGATGTCACAGGCCAGGGCGATTTCCAGGCCACCTGCCAAACAATACCCGTTGATCGCGGCTATGATGGGCTTCCATATCTCAAGGTTGCGCGTGATCCCTCCCAGCCCGGGTTCCCTGTCAGCCTTTGCCTTCCGCTGGATCGCAGTCTCGCTGCTGAAGTACTTGGCCAAGCCCTTGATGTCTGCCCCTGCGCAAAAGGCCTTGGTACCGGCCCCAGTGATAATAGCTACCCAGAGCTCGGGATTGTCGCGAAAGGCGATCCAGGCCTTGTTCAATGCAGCCAGGGTCTCCCCATCGAGAGCGTTCATGGCCAGCGGTCGACTAATGGTAAGGATCGCTATTCTCCCCGTTGTCTCAAACGTGACCGGCATGGTAATCGGCCTCCTTTCCCGTCGCTCCTCACACAGGACGCAAATGCCTGACGTCAAGAATGTGCGCTCTCCGCTTTTCGGAAAAGATCGCTCGAATCTGTATTCCGTCAACCAGTGAACCCGGATCGTCTGTACGAACCAGGTGGATCATGTTGTCATCAACTCTGTCAAGGCGAATGACGCCGTTTATCACCGGATAGACAGGGGGATGGTGGGGCTTGGGCTTCCGTACCCACGTGTGCGCCAAAAGGACGCCCTCAGTCAAGACCTCCACCCATCCATCGGTCTCGACGAAGCAGACACTGCAAATTCTCTGCGGAGGAACGCTGACTCGGCCACAACTGGGACACTGTACCCTCCCCCGGAATTATGCGGCGGTCTTGCCGTTTTGGAGGTTGCGGGGGTCACTGAATGGTTACGTGCTAGTGCCTCCGACCCGAAAAAGCCGACTGCGTTTCCTCGCAAGACCCAAGAGTAGCAAAACCGTGGTCATGTTTATGAAAAAGCACCTTTTAGCCTATTTTCCAGCCTACCTCACCGACCGCCCCCCGTCAATCAGAATTCCGTTGGCCCTCACCCGAACACAGCTTGGTAGTACCGGGACAAGGGGAAGCGGAAGCCGCATGAACCCGCCACTTCCGACCGTGATGTGCGACTTTCGAGGTGAGATTTGCCAGACTGGCCTATCAGGGTGATGACATGTTTATGGCGGTTGCCAAAAATAATGTCCTATTGGGGCGGGCAGGATGCCCGCCCCAATATGGCATGGCCGTTATCGGACGTATTCCCGGCCATCACTATATATCAGAAATTGACCTTATCTTTCCCCTTGAGCCCCAGGATTGCTCTTGCGTCGTCTGGAGTCGCTACGTCCCTGTTGAGCATATCCGCGAGCTTGACTATCTTGGTGACCAACTCCGCGTTGCTCTTCGCCAGGACGCCCCTCCTTATGTAGATGTTGTCCTCCAGGCCGACACGGACGTGCCCGCCCATATGTATGGCCATGGTGGAGAGGTTGATCTCCGCGGCCCCCACGCCAATCACGGACCAGGTGAAGTTTTCGCTGCCGAACAGGACCTGGGCCTTGGTAACAAGATAGGTCAGGTCTTCGGGCGTGCCCCGGATCGCTCCCAACACCCCCATGACGAATTGCATGTGATAGGGCGGCTTCATAAGCCCTTCGGTCATCAGGTGATCCAGGTTGTAGAGATGACCCACATCGTAGATCTCCAGCTCCGGCTTGGTATGGTTCTCCCGGGTGACCTTACAGAGGTACTCGAAGTCCTTGAAGGTGTTCTTGAAGACGAAATCCTTGCTCATCTCAAGGTATGGTTTTTCCCAGGGATACTTGTATTCCGTGATGTAACGGGCAGAGGTGTGCAGAGCAAAATTTATCGAGCCCATGTTGAAGGAACACATCTCCGGTTTGAAAAGAGGGACCACCGAGGCTCGTTCTGCTACGGTCATGAGCACCGACCCGCCTGTGGTAATGCATATCACCACGTCGGTCTTTTCCTTGATCCGCTCCAGTATTTCCCGATAATGCTGCGGATCCGACGAAGGGCAACCGTCCTCGGGTCTCCTAGCGTGGATGTGGACAATCGCAGCTCCTGCCTGGGCGGCTTCAACGGCAGAGTCCGCTATCTGCTTCGGGGTCAAGGGAAGATAGGGCGTAAGTGATGGGATCGTTGCCGCTCCGGTAATCGCGGCGGTTATGATCAGTTTGTCCATTCGGGTCTCCTTGGGTAATGTGATGACAAAATATGCTTATACTGGTTGGCAAAATCTTTGCCCCTTTCGATTTGACACCGAGCAAGAAGATAATCGCTTGTTGGGTGCCACTGCTGGCTTGTCCAGCAGTGGCACCCTCCCTATCGAGACCGATGTCTCTTCACTGATTTCAAAGGAAGCCGTTCTCTTCAAGGCAAAGCGGCTATTCATTTTGGTACTTACTCTAAGTGTTTGTAGTTTATATGAGAACAAATCATGCCGCACTCTCCGGCGATGCGGATCTTCTATCCTCGGAACGTTTCCGGAAAAATTCCATCAGGCCGTTGGGCATGAAAATGATAACCACTATGAATAGCAGTCCATAAATTATTCTCGCCAACTCGGCCTTCACAAAAGTCGAGAGCAACTCGTTGACCACAGTGAGGACGGTCGCGCCCAACACGGGGCCGAGCCAGGTGCCGCCCCCTCCGAACAGGGCCATCAAAACTATCAGTATGGAAATGTTGACGTCAAAAACAATGTCCGGGTGGATATACGTCAGATAATAGGCGTAAATCCCGCCTGCAGTCCCGGTGAAGAAAGCGGACAGGGCAAATGCTCTCATCTTGAGCATCGGCGCATTTACGGCCATTGTCTGGGCGACTTCCTCGTCCTCTTTTATGGCTCTTAGCCCTGCCCCGAATTTGGAGCGGCTCACCGCGATGCTCACCAGGACCGTTACGCCCACGAGGATCAGCATGGCCTCGTACATCACCGACCTGCTGACCTCGATGGGGAGGTTCATGGCCTTGAGCCACAATCCGTCGGCCCCCCCCACCACGTCCAGGTTCCTGAAGGCAAGCTGGATTACAAAAGCGAAACAGAGGGTGATTACGGCAAAATATGGTCCTCTGAGCCTCAGGCAGGGGTAGCCGATCACTGCGGAGACCACCGCTGCGAGCACGCCCGCGGGGATGGTCGAAAACATCGTGCCCGCGGGACCGAGACCCAAACCGTTCTGCATCAGTGCCGTTGCATAAGCCCCTATGCCGAAGAAGGCCACCTGGCCGAAGGAAAGATATCCCGCGTAGCCCCCGATGAAGTTCCATGATGTGGCGAGCGTCACATAAAGGAAAACGGTGAACAAGAAAGAGACAAAATATACCGGCGGCCCCAGCCACGGGAACAGAGCCAATACGAGCAGCACCACGACTCCCGCGGCAATCCTTTTTCTCGGGATTTCGAGGGTCGCTGCCGCTTTCATACCTCGCTCCGGAAGAGACCCTCGGGCCTCAGCACAAGGATGACCATAAGCAGCCCGAAAGTCAGGAGATTTACCCACTGGTACGGCAGGAACGCCAGCGAAAGCCCTGTGATGACACCTATTATCACCCCTGCGGCGGCGGTCCCCAGCACGTTTCCCACGCCGCCTACAATGACCACCAGAAAGAGGTAAATCAGCCACAGATTGTGCGCGTGCGGCTCGAACGAGTAAAGAAAGGCCAGTCCGACTCCGCCTGCGCCTGCGGAAGCCACCGCAATGCCGAACGTGATCGTGCTGATCCTCTTGAGGTTCACTCCACAGAGCTGAGCTGCCTCCGGCTGCTGCCACGCGGCCCGCACGGCTTTGCCGGTGTAGGTCTTGCTCAGAAAGAGATGGATGAGCGCCACGCCGGCCGCAGACATAAGAAAGCCGGCCAACTGGGGATATTGAAAATAGAAGGGCCCAAGAATCAGAACCCTGGTGGAATAGGAAGTGGTCAAGAGCCTCGGATCCGGACCCCAAAGGAGCAGCAGGAGGTTTTCCAGTATGATGGCGACTCCAAAGGTCAGGATCATTGACGACACTATGACCTCTTTGGCCCTGGTTACCGGCAGGATGAGGACGCGATAAACCAGGCAGGCAGCAACAAACAGGAACGGCACAGTCACCGCTAATGACACGATGGGGTCAACACCCCACAACTTGAGCATACCGTATGCTATGAAGGCCCCTATCAGTCCGAAAGCGGCGTGGGAGATGTTGATAACCTTCATCACCCCCCAGCTCAGGGAAAAGCCCACCCCCAGAAGAGCGTAGACCGCTCCCATAATCACGCCGCTTATCAGAGATTGAACCACCAGGACGGTATTCATGTTGAGATAGCCGCAATATCAAACAGTATCAGTTCTTGCCCCAGGCCGGTTTCGGATACGCGGGCTCGGCCGTCCGGACATCCTTGGGCCAGATCAATTCCACCTGCCCCTTGATGATCTGGGTGCAGAAATTGATCGGATCAGGCAATCCCTTTTCATCGAACTTGATCGGCCCGCAGATGGAATTGACCTTGTTGGTTCGCAGCCAATCGCGAATCTTGGTCTGATCGAGGCTCTTGGCACCCTCCACGGCTTGAGTCAGGGTGTCCATCCACGCATACCCGAATCCGAAATAGACCGGATAGCCGTCTAGTTCATATTCTTTCTTTACGAATTCGTTGAGCCTGTCGTTGCCGGGATATTTCAGCTTGTGGTGCAGTACGGTCCCGGAGAACACAAAGTCGCCGTCAGGTCCCAATTCTTTGATCCATGCCGGGACCACGGACCCTATTCCCTGGACTATTGCTTTGGGATTGTATTCCATTGCCTTTGCCGCTCGCACCATCATGACGCCGTCCGCGAAGAACCCGTTGGCAAAGAGTATATCGCAGTTCATCTGCTTGGCCTTGACGATCAAAGAGGAGGCATCGGGCAGGGGAAGATTGTACTTCTCGTCAACCACTACCTCTATACCCAGTTTTTTCGTCCACTTCTGGATGGACTCAATCAATGACGCTCCGATGGGGTTGTTCATGGTGTATACCGCCGCCTTTTTCGGACGCTGTTCCGGGGGGACCGTCTCAAGCCACTGAAAGAACCCCTCGTACCACCATTCTCCGAGCAGAGGCGGCCCGCCGAAGGAATACTGATAGCCCTGCTCGAAGCTCTTGAGGTGCCCGCCCATTGACACGTACACATACTTGTGTTTTTCAGCCACGGGCATGACTGCGCGGGACGCAGTTCCGGGATAGCCTCCGAACAGCAAATCCACCTTGTCCACGGTGATGGCCTTTTCTGCGAATGTGACGGCCTTGCCCACGTTGGACTCGTCGTCGTAAATCTTGAAGACAACCGGCCTGCCGAGGAGACCGCCTTTGGCATTTATCTCCTGAGCCCAAAACTTCATACCGCGTTCGATCCAGACGCCGGTTTCGGCAAACTGGCCGGTCAGCGGCAATGAGCCTCCTATGACGATAGGTTTCTCAGCCGCGGCAACGGGCCCGCATGAGGCAAAAATAACGGCGAGCCCTATTGTCGCGACTACCGCGGGAAACAACACTGAATAAATTCTTCGCATCGTATCTGCCCTCCTTGGTGATACTCCTCATGGAACAGCATGACATCCATCTACAATCCAAGATAAGAGGTCTTGACCCTGGAATCGGCCAGTAGGCTCTCTGCCGGACCCGACAGCGCCATCTGCCCGTTCTCCAATAAATACCCGTACCTTGCTATGGAAAGCGTCTGTAGCACTTCTTGGGACACCAGCAGAACTGCGAGACCGCCCTTGTTGAGCTCCGCCACTATGCGAAAGATCTCCTTGGCTGCGATGGGCGCCAGGCCGAGAGACGGCTCGTCAAGCATCAGAAGACGCGGCCGCGCCATGAGAGCCCTTCCCAGGGCCAGCATCTGCTGTTCTCCTCCCGACAGACTTCCAGCGTGCTGACGCCTGCGTTCCTGAAGCACCGGAAACAGACTGAACACCCAGCGAAGATTCTCCCGGAACTTCGAACGTGCCGCGGCAAGGTACGCGCCCATCTCCTGATTCTCTTCCACGGTCATGCGCGCGAAGAGCTTGCGGCCTTCAGGAACCTGAATTATTCCTTCGCGGCAGATGCGGTCAGGCGATATTCCGGTGATGACCCGACCCTGCCACAGAATGCGTCCGGAAGAACTGCCCACAAGGCCCGAGACCGCGTTCAAGAGCGTCGTCTTGCCGGCTCCGTTGGATCCTATCAGCGCCACCAGGTCGCCTTCCGATACCGTCAGGGAAACCCCGCGCAGCGCCCTTAACGCCTGATAGCTGACCGCCAGGTCCTCAACGGACAGCATAGTCCTCTCCCAGATAAGCCCGGATGACCTCGGGGTTGTTGGCCACGTCTTCGGGAAGGCCGTCTGCGATTTTGACCCCGTAATGGAGCGCTATGACGCGGGAGCATGTCCCCATAATGGCCCTCATCACGTGTTCGATCATGAATATGGTTATCCCGAATTCGTCCCTGATGCGGAAGGTCAGTGCGATGGCGCCTTCTATCTCCCTGGCATTCAGGCCGGCGAAAACCTCGTCCAGGAGCAGCACCTCAGGCTTCAGCCCCAACGCTCTGGCCACTTCAAGCCTTTTCCTGTCTTCAAGGGCCAGTTGACCGGGAAGGCTGTGGGCCTTTTGCGCTAGACCGGTGAATTCAAGTATCTGCATGGCCCTTTCATGAGCCCCCCGGGTGCCGCCGGCAGACTCCCGGCCGTAAAGCACCGCGGTAGTGACGTTCTCAAGCAGCGTCAGATCCATCAACGGACGAACGATCTGGAACGTGCGCCCTATACCGAGACCTGCAATTTTGTAGGGAGGCAAACCAGTTAGGCGGATTCCTTTAAATTCCATCCGTCCCGCTTCAGGTTTGCAAAGCCCTGATATTACGTTGAACAGGGTGGTCTTGCCGGATCCGTTGGGTCCAATAAGCCCCACGATCTCGCCGCCGCGCACCTCGAAATCAATGTTTGAAAGCGCGGTGAGCCCGCCAAACCGTTTGACTATGCCGGTCCCTTTGAGCATGGCCTGCCTTTGTTCCCAGATAACAATCCAGGGGCGGAAATCTTGCAGAAAACCCCTTTTTTGGGCTCTTAGTAGTCTATGGCGCCAATACGGTTGAGTATTGTCGTCCCATGAGCTTGCTTCGCTTCGCTCGCAATCACATGCCCAGGACTGTCATTGCGGGGAGCGAAGCCACGACGCAATCTCCGGTCGCTGAACCATGAACACCTTGAGATTGGTCCGTTGCGCTCGCAATGACAAAGGGTCGGCTTAAACATTGCGGACCAAGGTAAATAGTTCATTCCCCAAAGGAGTCTTCCCCGGGCGTCATCTTCATTCAAACGCTCTCACTCTTCGTCCATTATTGCAACGGGTCTGACCCAGCCGGCGCTTGCCCCTTTGATTTTCGCGGGGAAGCAGCATACGGTGAAGCCCTTGGACCGGCCGATGGCGGAGAGGTTGGCCATTTTTTCCATGTGGCAGTATCCGATATCTATGCCTGCAAAGTGTGCTTCCCAGATTACCCTTGGATCGCCGGTTTGCTGGAACTCTTTAGCCATGAAAGGCAGCGGCCGGTCCCAGCTCCACGCGTCTATCCCCATGACCCTGACGCCTTTTTCGGCCAAAAACAGGGTGCTCTCCTTGTCCATTCCCGGCCCTCTAACCAGATATTCGGGACTTCCCCATGCCGCGTCCGCGCCGGTCTGAATTAGGACTATGTCCAGCGGCTTTATCTCGTACTCTATCCGTTCCAATTCCCGTTCAACTTCCCTGGCGGTGACGCGCTCCCCGTCGGCCTTATGACGGAAATCCAGCAGCACCCCGTCGCTGAAACACCATTCCAGCGGTATCTGATCAATGGTAAGGGCCGGCCGGCCCCGGTCCATGGTGGGGTGATAATGGTAGGGGGCGTCGAGATGCGTTCCGCTGTGCGTAGTGAGGGAAATGAACTCTACGGCCCATCCGAGTCCCCCGGGCAACTGGTCGGTCTGGATGCCGGGGAAGAAATCCTTCATCTGAATCGCGCCCTGGGCGTGAGTCACGTACTCTATTTTCGGGATCATCATGGGCGGATCGCTGGGAATATCCGCCTCAAGGCATATGGAGAGATCTACGAAGCGTTTCCTGGCCATGTACGCTCCTTTCGGGCGGAGTGAGGCTCCCGGCCGGTCATCATCTTCGGCCGAATGGATCATACTATGGAGGTGACTGCCGGACCGTCAAGCAATTTCGTGGACCCTCGACTGGGCGATTGTACCCATTAGCCGGAAGACGATTTTACTGTTTGGGGAAACCCTTGCCCTTTTCAACTCTGCATCCGACTTGAGAGTCCTCAGAGAAATTGAGCGTGTCACACAAACTGTACTTGAAAAACCGACGCCGTTTAGCTATTAGTTTACAGGCAGGCATATCTCATAAGGGCAGATTCGATCAAAAGGGCTAGGTTTCGGGAATGCGGCGGCTCGAGTGCTGCTTCGCGCGTGCCTTAACCTTCTCGTCGTTATCGAGAGGCCTCGGAAAATCTTGACCGGGTCGTCCGGATTTTGCACGATACGCCGAAGCGGGCAGCCTTCGCTGGTGCGAAACATTATCTTTGCTTTTTCGAGCCGATACGGTAGAGCGGGCATTTCTGTCGCCCCCAGGGACACCACCTGTTACCAACGCGCTGTCAAACAAGCGACATCGTTGATTGGCGTTTCGCGTGGGTCTCCGGAGCGTAGTCAGGCCCTGCCCTTCGTAGCGCAGGAGTCTTGCCCGAAGCGGCGCCAACTGCTGTGATGCAGTACTACTCGCTTGAAAGAGCATTGGTATGTCACCATTCGGTTTTCAAACGGATCGCTTTGTCCGTCGGGCGAGGTTCCTCCGGAACGAAGCAAGGTCCACGGTTCGAAGCCAAGGAGGCGCCATGCCCACCTCACCTTCCTGAAGGCGAAGTGACATGGCATAATCGCAGCATTACAAGCATGAATCTCAGGCACAACCAGGGTCCAATAAGGAACCTGATAGGATGGGGGCCAGTAATGGAGCGGCGTTCTTTCCGGCGACTGAAGCTAAGGATAGGGCATAAAGCGGCACCGCGATGCATCCACTCGAATGGCATCAAGGGCGTGGAACACTTGTGCCGCAACATTTTTCAGAACAATCTTGCAGGTCTGGCGGTTCTCGATTTTTATGGAAACCAGGTGCTGATGAACCATGCCTTTGCACGTATCATCGGGTACGACGACATCCAATCCGGCCCCTTTTGTCGCGTCAAGGACGGCACTCAGATCATATCAATGGTTCTCGACCGGCCGGAGTGGACTGCGCTCGCCAGGCAGCAGGGCGGCGTGCACGAAATGGAACTGCCAGCAAGAAACGGACGAAAGATTCGAGCACTAGCCAGCGCCAACATGGTCCGACATGGTACTGACGGTACCCACGTGATGCTCTTGACGCTTGTGGAGGCATTACCGCTGGACAAAGCCCACGAAAAGATACAATTGCACAATGTTCAGCTTCAGCAGACCGTGAAATCCCTTGAAACGGATCTCGCTGCAACAGCTGCCGACCTGGAAGGGGCACGGCGGCTACTCCTTGAGGCCAATTCAAACAGGGACAAGGTGACCGGTTCGGTACAGATTCTCGTTGACCAAATAAATAAATTCAAAGGTGAGTTGGAGAGAAAGATGGCTCATAATTTCTCGCTCACGATAAAGCCGCTCATTGATCTTCTCAAGACGTCCGGCCTGACGCCGTCGCAGGCCCACCTGGTGGATATGCTGGATTTCAACGTTCGAAACATGACCTCACCTTTCGGTGCGGTCCTGGCCAATGAAGGGACTCGTCTCAGCCCTCGTGAAATACAGATATGCGGAATGATACGCGACGGCAAGGACTCGCGAGAGATAGCGGCTACGTGCAGCCTTTCGTACGAGACGGTCCTCCTGCATCGCAAGAACATTAGGAAAAAACTGGGACTGAAGAAGGTGAAACAAAACCTGGAAACGTTTCTCAAATTGAACATGTAGGCCGGTCCGTCTTCCGCACCCATTCGGTTTCGCGCTGAGAACCACTGGTCCTCTGTCAATGCGAGCAGTGAAACGACGAACCAATCTCGCCGTGTGCGGCGCAGGAGATTGCTTCGCTTCGCACGCAATGAGAATCTTTCCCCCCCCCAGGTGAATGGTTGCCCGATGCCGCGGTTTTCTCTTGAAAAGCATCGAGGAAGACTGCATTATACGGGGTTATCGCAGTCGCACGTATTGAATCTCGCTGGAAAGGCGACCCGTTCCTCCACCTGGGAGAAGGCCGGCTCAGCTAGAGCCCTTCGTCTTAAACGCAGAGGGTCAGAGAGCGGGGCGGGGATCACTGCGGGCTGAGGCGATTTTCAAGGCCTACCGCCACAGAGTAGCGTATCACAATTCTGGGAGGTTTTATGCTCGCCCACATAAGCCGGCCCGCCATCTTGGCGCTGGTCATGCTGTTGTTGCTCGGGGCCACCGGATATTGCGCCCCTCCCGTCTGGTGGATGGCGGAACTGGGACCCGAAGGCACGGTATCCGTAACCATCCGCTCACGCGTACGAATCAAGGAAGTCCACTGCAAAGTCAAATTCCTGGACGAGCGAAATAGGGAAGTCGGTACCCTTTCTGTTCCATTTACCGGAGATGATCTGCCGGAACTTGCCCCTGAAGAAAAGTACATGAAGAATTTTCGTTATGAGTACAAAGAGGCGAAAAGCGCCGAGGGAGTCCTGCTGTTCGCTGTGCCGGCGGTGAGCTCGCCTAAAGCCATAGCGGGGACCAACGTCGGCCAGCTGGAAAAGGGAGTGCCTCCATACGGTCAAGGACCTTGATCGGATCCACGGATTCCCCTTGAAAAGAATTCGATTTCTCTCCCACTGGGGGAAGCTGTGGCGGGAGTGCCCTCTCCCCGCGGATAAGGCCGGAGAGAGGGATCTTATTCTGACTGCAACTTCGTATCACAAGTTGTAACCGGCCTCACCGTGTATCGAGGTGTCCATGCCGGACTGTTCGTCTTCTTCGCTGATCCTGACCTCGGTGATAAGGTCGAGGGCGTGAACAAGAAGAAGCGAGACCACGAAAGAATAGACCAAGATGGCCGCCACGGCCGTGATCTGGGTCCATAGCTGGGCCGCGTTTCCGTACAAGAGACCGTCCGTTCCGCCAATAGCCTTGGAAGCGAATATTCCGGTGGCAATGGATCCCCAGGCTCCTCCTACAGCGTGGATCCCGAACACGTCCAGAGAATCATCATAGCCCAGCACGTTCTTGCTCACCACGGCCGTGTAGCAGAGCACACCGGCCACTGCGCCGATAATGAGGGCCGGCCCGGGAGCCACATAACCGGCGGCCGGAGTAATGGCCACCAGCCCTGCCAGCGCTCCGGAGGCCAATCCCAGAGTGGTGGGCTTCCGGCTGGCCGCCCACTCCGCCAGAACCCAGGAAATTGCAGCGGCAGCGGTGGCAATGTGTGTCACCAAAAATGCCATCGAGGCGGTCTCGTTTGCTTTGAGCGCGCTTCCGGCATTGAATCCGAACCAGCCGATCCAGAGAAGACCTGCGCCCGCCAGGGTCAAGGGTAGATTGTGGGGAAGCATGGCCAACTTCCCGTACCCCTTTCGCTCGCCCAGCGCGATGGCACACGCAAGGGCGGCTGCCCCGGAATTCACGTGGACCACGGTTCCTCCTGCGAAATCCAGCGCGCCCATCTTTGCCAGCCAGCCGCCGGGACCCCATACCCAGTGGCACACCGGGGCGTAGACAAGCGTTATCCACAGAATCATAAAGACAATAAATGCCTTGAAGCTCATTCTCTCCGCAAAGGCACCGGAAATGAGGGCCGGCGTCAACACGGCAAAGCCGCATTGAAAAATCACGAACGTGGATGAAGGAATGGTCGTGTCGGGCCAGAGCGCCCCCCCTATTCCGTCAAGGACCAGGTACTTCAACCCTCCTATCAAGCCCATTGCAGCATCCGGCCCAAAGGAGAGGCTGAAGCCCCAGAGCATCCAGATTACGGTAGCCAGACCCATAAGGAAGAAACTGTGCATCATGGTCGAGAGCACGTTCTTGGACCTGGCCATGCCACCGTAAAACATGGCCAGACCCGGCGTCATAAGCAGGACCAGCGCAGAAGACGCCATAACCCAGGCGTTGTCTCCACTATTCATTTGATTTACCTCCCAAAGGGCAATGCATATCGGTACGAGTCACCTTGGCCGCCCATGAGGAGGTGGCAAAGAACATGCCAAAGCCTTGCGGAAGGAATCGTCTGGAGTGTTAGGCAGTTATCATGTAGCGGTAGCGTTGGGGACAGGCTGTTACCGACAGATAGGTACTATAACAGAATGAGACCGACAATAGTGTAGGAAAACGCCGGGGCCGGCCCTCCCTACTCCCGCCAACTCATCCGTGGAAACCCCACATCAAGTTCTTGACTCGAGTCACTGTCGGCCTGTGCGCTTCGAAGGGGTTTACAGCTTCCCGGGGATCGGGCAGCCGGTGAGTCTCCAGGAATGGCGTCTCTTGCAGCTTCAGGTTATACGACGTCACCATAAGTCTTTCCAGGTTCACAGCATCAAGAACGTTGTACGCCAGCAACGTCTCGAGGACTCTCTGGTCGCGGGTCCTTCTGTATTCTTCCCACAGGAGAACTGCCGCGTACCCGTCAACACCCTCCAATCCATCTCGATCTATTCCCAGTTTTTTCTCGCATCCTTTGAGGCCCCCCGTGTAGCCGAGGCTTTTCAGGACATACCTGAGATCAATCTGCGCGTGAGGCAGTCTCACTCGGAAATAGTTCTCGATGAACGGCACATCAAAGCACCTGCCGTTGTAGGTTACAAGGAGGTTGTAGGCGGAAACGTCATCCAGGAATCGGTTCAGGTTTTGACCTTTCACGTAATGAAACACCCTGCGGCCGTCGTACATGGCGATGGTGGTGATGTAGCTGCCCCCGCCCGGCATTCCCGAGGTCTCGATATCCAGGTATGCCGTTGAATCCCGGAATTCCGAAAAAAGTCTCCATTGCTCTGCAGGAGGCAACTTGTCCGAGAAGAATTTTGAATTTCCTTCGGTCAGTTGTTCCATTGATTCCGTGATGTGGTTCTTAAGGAAATAGTCGTTCTTGAGAGGCAGAGTCTCGGCGGCCGCGCCTACCACGTCTTCCCAGTGCCTGAATCCTTGAGCCCAGAGCCTGCGCTCGGATTTGGCCCCTATGCCCGGAATGTGACAGAAGGTATTTTTGAGCAACGGGTTTCCCTTTCTACGTGTGGGACAGTCTCATACCACTTATCTTTCACAGTCGCAACAATGCCGGGAGTCCCATGCACAGAGACAGACTATTACCGAACGCTATAACTCAGGCTCCAAGCGTCTCAGCAGCGCGTCCACTATAGTGTACGCGTGAGGTCTCAGGCGATTTCCGGAAAGGATGGAGTCTCTCCCACCAGGTGAAGCGACGAGCTTCTCCAAAGCGAGACCGGTGGCCAATTTCCCATGATCCCACTTCAACAGGACCGGGCCGAATCCGTCAACCAATTCGTTCGCCAGGACCTGCAGGCTGGAATCCGGGAAATCGCCGCGGGCCTCGATCTCGATCTCCCAATGAATGACCTCGGCCCCGGGATAGATGTAACAAACCTCGTCAATCGCCATCTCGGCAACAACCGGTTCCCCACCCGGGGAAAGTACGTCTTTGATCAGGCGCTTGACTCGACGCGTCTGAACTGCATCAAAGCCGAGAGAAATCATGAACGTGGCCGGATCCCCCGGGTCGAAGTCTCCAAAATCCACTGCGGAAGGAAGTTCCAGGGCAAGCTCGTTTAGTATCCTCAAGATCGCCTCCCCGGACCAGGGCGCCTCAATCTCCGTGCGTTCCACGCCGCCCCACCGGGACTGTTTGGATGGACCTTTAAGCGCTACCAGGCATTCCGATTCACGCGTCCGGACGCGCAGGGCCCAGCCTTGGTTTCCGAGCCCGCGGACCGAAGTGTCAAAGTACACGTCCCGGAAAAGCACCCAGCCCCGCGGCACAAGTATGTAGTCGCCAAGCGACTCCAGCTCGGCGATCTTTTCGGCTACTGAAGCCGCCTGATCCGAGACAATCGCCAGCGTGATCTCCCGTTCCACGGAGCCGCCGGCCGCAGCGGTCAAAGGCTGACCCCTTCCAATCGGAGTAGTTTCTCCTTAATATGAACCCCGGAGGCGTATCCGCCCAGACTGCCGTCAGCCCTCACCACCCTGTGGCACGGGATGACAATCGCTATACAGTTGCTCCTGTTGGCAGAACCGACCGCCCGACCTGCAGAGGGCTTGCCCAGGGCAGCGGCGATCTGTCCGTAAGAGCGCGTCTCGCCGTAGGGAATAGTGGTAAGCTGCTGCCAGACGCGGCGCTGAAAATCGGAACCCGAGGCTATGTCCAGGGGGACTGAAAAGTTTGTCGGCCTTCCGCTGAAATAGTCGTCGAGTTCTGCAATCAGCCGGTCCATAATTGGCCGGCTGCTACAGATCACCGGGGCCGCGGGCGCATCGCAGAATGAGACGGAACGAACTCCGACGCCTGATGCGCAGAGTTCCAACCAACCGACCAGGTCGGAGCTGCAATGGTGATAATAAAGCTCGGTAGGCACAGCAAGATTTTCCTCCTATGAACTTGGGACCCAATATATCACATTCCCCTCAAAAGGATTCACGCGGTGTCCACCGCTTTCCAAGCCCTTTTCAAGACAAAGGCGCCGTCAGGGGACTACTGCGGCGCTTGAGAGCGCTCAGGCTGTTCTTGAGACCATTCCTGGCCTACACGTTCGGTGGCGTCGTGACGCCGGTGCTTGCTGGGTACAAGATAACCCACAAGTGCAACCTGAAATGCAGGCATTGTCCGTACTGGAAAAGATCCGGCCCCGAGCAGGATTTCGAAGGAGTCGCTGCAACCTTGGGTTGCTTGAAGGAGATGGGGGTGCGCATCCTCATTATCGAGGGCGGGGAGCCGTTGTTGTGGAGCGACGGCCGCAAGACCTTGGCTCACGTCCTGGACGAAGCGAGGAAGCTCTTCCCTTGCGTGTGCATCACAACCAACGGAACGTTGCCCTGGGCTGATCTGCCCCTGGATCGAGCCTGGGTCAGCCTGGATGGGCCTCAACGTGTCCACGACTCGTTCCGCGGACCAGGGATTTTCGACAGGGTATTGAACAACCTGGAAAGCCAGGGCAAAGGCAAGGCTTTCATCAGCACAACCATAAACACTGAGAATTTCAGCTCGATCCCTGAAATGGCTACTATCCTAAAAGGAAAAGTGGAGGGCATAACCATTCAGTTCCATTATCCCTACGACGGGCTGCCGGATCCGCTTTTTGTGACGCCCGCGCAAAGAGCGCCTTTGCTGGATGAATTGATAAGCCTTAAAGCCCAGGGCTATCCAGTGGCCAATTCCACGGGCAGCCTCCGCGATCTGAAACGAGAACGATGGACGTGCCAGGACAAGCTCCTGGCCAATGCCGAACCCGACGGAACCGTTCTCCACGGGTGTTACCTGAAAAATCGGGGCCCCTCGGTTTGCTCCTATTGCGGGTTCTCAGCGCACAACGAAATGTCCTTGGCATTCCGGGGCAGACTGGAATCCATCCTCACGGGTTTGAAGATCTTCCGCCTCTGAAGGACAGGCCTCGCGGAAGCAAGTCGCCCCCAAAATATATCGCATCAGCTGTAACAGCCCGCGATATTTGTTTTGACATTCCCTATCCCAACCGCATAATGAATTGGATTTTAGCCACGTGCCGGCCGGTCATCGAGAGGCGCGGCCGAAGGCTGAGAAGGACGTTCGTTCCACACACATCGCTGGCCAACAAACTGAAAGGGGGATTTGCCATTAATGAGATCACGATTTGCGATCCGCACGACAGCTCTCGCTCTGCTGGTTGCCTTTGCGGTTGCCTCTGCGGGGGTATGCGTGGCTTCGGAAGAAGTGATATGGGAAACCGGCTATTTGAGGGTTCATTTTGACTGGAACGGCTACTGGGATAGAACCGCGTGGTGGGCTTACGGCATGTGGGTGGTGAACATCTACGACTGGGCTTACCTGTTCGCCTGGTACGGTCTGGCATGGGACAACCTCACCTCGATCTCCGGTCCCCCGCCGACCCAAAAAGTGGACCTGTACTTATGTAACGATCCTTCAGACTCTTTTGCGATACGTCCCGACGAAGAATATCTGAAGATCTGGGTGAACCTGGCGGGAAGGGGAGATCTGATTCTAGACTCACCGTATAACGAAAACCTCTGGGTGGAACAGGTTTGCAGCCTCGGCGGCCTTCTCTCTTTCGGGCTATCGCTGAACATGTTCAGTACGTACACGGGGCTGGGGCTTCACGGATATGAGCTGCCAAAGGAAATTTGGTATCTGCGGGGAAGCCTCGCAGAGTACACCCACTATGTTTTGTGGCCTTGGAGTTACGAGCAATACGGCCAATGGTATTCCTCGTACTCTCACCAGGATATAGAGACAAATTATAAGTATTACGTGCAGAACGACGGCGGGCTTCTTTCGTTGCTCGGCGCGGCTTCGGTAGTGTGGCAGGCCGTACCCGGGGGTACGAACGCCTATTACATGCAGTTCGCTCTCGCGGACTTCCTGGCCCACTTGGATTCCCAGGGCGTCCAGAACAACGGCTACTTGCTGAACGGATTCAAGGCAGGGCATACCTTGTCGGAGTCATTTTACGGCAAATGGGGTTTGACGCTCGATCCCAACGCCAACGACCCTACCAACACCAGTGATTACTACTATTGGTTCTATCATTACTGGTGGGGATAGGTCGCTGTTCGGCTGCACGTGCTCTCATGCTCGGGTTTGCGTGCAGCCCGCATCTCCCCGCTCACAACTTTTCCCTGGACCTGATACCATTTCGCGTTCAAACGAGTAACTTTGTCTTGCCGGCGGGGGACCTCCGGAGCGAGGTCAGGCCGTCCGTTCGAAGCGGAGGAGGTCCCCTGC
>Ga0172371_10002562_pt1 | contig 28750 bp, 27 predicted proteins | sample Lak12m_FD_114543 | JGI IMG/M metagenome (GOLD analysis project Ga0172371, IMG submission 114543) | Freshwater microbial communities from Kabuno Bay, South-Kivu, Congo - kab_022012_12m | ecosystem: Environmental > Aquatic > Freshwater > Lake | place: Democratic Republic of the Congo: South-Kivu...
CTGCAAACTGGTGCTATTTATGGCGCAACTGAGTATGCAAAATTTGCGGTTATAAAACATATGAATGCCCAAAATAATGGCCTGGCGACCGATGAAGCCTTTGCCAACCAATCCGATATGGGGGGGAATTTATATGCCAATGAAAATAATCGTCAGTTATTGTATGGAGCTCCGCTAACTACGCCAGAAGTCGCCTTATCTAACGAAAGCGACTTGGCTTATTTGAACAGTCAGAATGCTCAAAAAAGTTTCAGCGAACGATATTTTGCAGTATCTAGCTCTTCGTCGCTAATTTCACAGATAGGTAATAAGGCTGCTTCGTTATTCAATAGTAGCGGATTGCCTTTAGCGAAATTATTCAGCGCAACTTTGGCAAATATCAGGGGTTTACAGTCTTCATTTTCAAGCATATTTACACCTAGAGCACGTGCTATAGCTGATTCGGCAACGGTTACCGGAGCAGGGCCATATAATATAGTTCAGTTTGGTTGGACTAAAGAAGAAGAGGATCTTATCAATAGTTATACCAACCCAGATTATAATCCTATAGAGAATAAATTAATTCTAGAACAAAGCGGCAAAACGGAGGAAATAGAGAAAAAGTACGGGCATTGTTTCACGGACTCTATGGGTACCCTACTTTCTAATGGAGATATTAAACGTGAAACCGATGGCAAGGTTATAGAAAATGATGGGAAATGCTCGCCGTCCGACCTAGGATTACACAATAAAGATTATGGCGATTTAGTTTTTCGATGGCGCTTAAATAAAAGAAACGAAAATGTACTTGATCAACTTATTGCCATACAAGAACCCGAAACAGATAATCAATCCCCAGCACCTTCACCACAACCAACCGGCAGTAGCATTGTAGGGGATCCTTATACTAGCTCCGTTGATATAGCCTGCGCGACGGGCACAAACGATTTAGGAATACAAGATGCATATCATGAAGGTGTTCTGATAAAAATGCGTTTATGCGCATTGCCAAACCTACCAAGCGGTAGTGGAGAGAGTGCTCCCGGAAATCAATATTATATAGCCGACGCTAATGGAATGGGTATAGTAAACTCAAGAGTATCAGGCGCTTGGTTAGCACTGATAAACGATGCTAAGGATGCTGGCATTACTTTATCAGCCAGCAGTACTTTTAGAACTATGGCACATCAACAAGCTTTGTGCGCCGCCAACTCTCTCTGCTCTGGTAACCCTCCAAAATATACGGCAGTTGCTCAGCCCGGAAATTCACCTCACCAAGCAGGTGTAGCAATAGACTTCGCAAATATGGGAGGAAGTGCATCTTCCGGGCGTACCTGTGCCACCAGACAGACTTGGGACAGTGATGCTTGGAGGTGGCTACGCGACAACGCAAGTCGATATGGTTTTAAACAATACGCTAACGAAGCGTGGCATTGGGATGCGTCTACAATGTCGAATAGGTGTAGCTAATCACAATGAATAAAAAAATATTTAACAGATCAAGATTAGGCACTTGTTTGTCTAGCCTTTTTGTTGTTTTTCTCTTGTTTGTTTTCATTTTCGTGCCAACAGTCCAGGCAATCACACAGGGGGACCTTAATTCAATTATTCAAGGCACACCATACTACGAACCAGAAAGCGATCAGTGTTCCCCAACACCAATAAACACGTCTCAAACCACGTACGTCATCGGTGACTCGTTGACCGTTGGGATGCGCGATATGGGAGAATTATCGCAGAAGCTTACTTCGGGGAACCTTAATTCCAGCCAGATTGAAGCCACAGTAGGAATAAGCATAGGTAGTTCCCTTGCAAAGATTGACGCCGATAGCGCAAATGTAAAATCAGCCACTGTCGCAATAGTAGCGCTTGGGACAAATGATGCTCGCGGAGCAACCACTGGGGCTATCAGCCAAAAAATTCAAGAAATGGTCCAAAAAATAAAAAGCGTTAATCCGTCTATAAAAATATATTGGGTTAATTTGTATTCTACTGTGTTTGACGTCTCAGTCGCCAACACTGCTATTACCCAACAAGCCAGTCCGTTGGGCTATCAAGTAATTGATTGGAGCCAGGAGGCAAAAAACAACCCCACAAAATACAGTTTTGATGCTTCTTTAGGAGTACACCAAACAACCGCTGAAGGATACTCCAATATGAGCGATTTTGTCGTCCAATCTGTATTGGCGACTATTCAAACAACTCCTGTGAGTACCGATTTATTGGGTGGCGACAACATAGAAAAGGCCTATAGGTACTTTTTACAAAAAGGTTTAACAGCTAATCAGTCGGCTGGAATTGTGGGCAACCTAGGGCAGGAGTCTGGCGTTAACCCAAGCTCCGGGTACCCTAATAACAACTATATTGGTATTGCACAATGGGATAAAGGAGGAAGGTGGGCAAGATTAGTAGAATGGGCAGGACAAACCAAGGACGTGTTGAAACTTGACACCCAGCTAGATTATCTTTGGAAAGAAGCATCAGAAAGGGGCAATATTGATGGAATAAAAGTTATGTCAGACATTGATCATGCCACTTGGTATTGGGGTAGATACTTTGAAGTGGCAATAATAGGCGGCAGCCATGACGAAACCCCACTAACAAACGTTCAACTACTAGACAAACGCATTAAATATGCGCATGAGGTTTACGAAAGATATGGTGGTTCGTTGCCGGGTGCCCCTCCGAGCTCTGGTGACTGTTCAGCTACAACTGGCACAGGGCAAGACACAAGGTTTATAGACGGATTTACAATATATAGTCAAACCGATCCGGCATGGAAAAATTCCCCATATGGTTCCAGTACTATTGGTAAATCCGGCTGCGGCCCCAGTGCCATGGCAATGATAATTACCGCTCTAACCGGGCAAAAGATAACACCGGTCGACACTGCCAACTATGCCGCCAGTAAGGGTTTATACATTGCCGGCCAGGGCAGCAGCTGGGGTATAGGCCCCGTACTGGCGGAGCATTGGGGGCTAAAAGCTGAACCGATAGGTGCAGATTTAGCCAGAATAACTTCAACGTTGCAAGCCGGTGGGTTAGTAATTGCCGCTGGCCAAGGAGCGACGCCGTTCACGTCGGGAGGTCATTTTATAGTTATTAGGGCCGTAACCGCGGGCGGAAAGTTTAGGGTTGGTGATTCCGGCCACCGTAACACTAGCGACCAAGACTGGGACCCGGCTCCAATAATAAGTAATATGCACGGGGGAAGTGCTTATGCAATCACAAAATAATAATCCTATGCTATATGGTATATTTAAGTCTCGTAAACGCGTAGTTGTTTTATGCGTAGTTATTGCTCTATTCTTCTTAATTTGGTTATATTTTGTAATAAAAGGTGGCCAGCGCGGTATTGGTCCGGGCGATTATTATGATAAAGGGTCAAAAGAAACCGTCAGCAATCCCCCCAATAGACAGCCCGAAACATATGGAACAACAGAAACTAATCCGCCGACGTATCTGGGTTTTAGTAAATTATTAGATATTGGGGTAACTAGTTTTCAGGTTGATGCCACAAAGGAATCCTTTTATCGATATTCTAAAAAGGATCAAAAAAACATAAAAGAAGTTAGTATTTTTGTTGATAGTATAAAAGCCGTCTACAGAGACAGAGACAGCGCTGACCCAAACCAAACGGCTACTTTTGATGTAAAAATAGACCGAAAAGATACGCTAAAAGCAAAGCTGGTCTACTCCGAACTTCGTGTTGCACGGTTATATTTATACGACGCAAAAACAAACGGGGTATTATTTGACTCCGGTAATATCGATATCTATGGCAACCCCGAATCAAGCGGCGATTAATCTATTTTTATTTACTTAGGGGGATGATGTGGCATTTTTGGGCGAAGTTGTGGGCGACCACATCGGCGTCGGTGGTGGTAATAAACGTCTGATAGTCCTCTAAGAAGCTGGTTAGAGCGCGCCGGCGGGCACCGTCCAGCTCGCTAAAGACGTCGTCAAGCAGAAGCAGCGGTTTTTGGCCGCGCGCCTCTTGTAATAATTTGAGTTCCAGTATTTTTAGTGCCAATACTACGGTGCGAGCTTCGCCGCGGGAGGCCATCGCTTGGGCATCGTGCCCATTAATAATTACCCCCAGATCGTCGCGGTGTGGCCCGTAAGAAGTAAAACCGCGGGCGTAATCTTGTTCAACGAAGGTTTCTAGTTTATGCAATAGTTTTGAGCTGTAATTCCCAGGAGGGCAAGAGCTAATATAGCGAAGCTCCACTTTTGCTTGACCGTTTGATAGTTTTTGGTACAGCTTGGTAATTTGTTTGTCTAGGTCAGCCACCAGTTCGGTGCGCTTGCCAGCAATCTGCCCGCCCAGCTCGCTAAGCCGAATATCCCAAGCGAATAGCTGCGGCTTGGTCTCAGGGCCTTTTTTAAGCAAATTATTGCGCTGCAACAGCGCTCGGCGATAGCTACGGATCAGCCCTAGGTAACCAGCAGTGGTTTGGCCCAGTAGATTGTCCAAATAATCGCGGCGAAGCTCCGGCCGGCCGGTCAAAAGTTGCAAATGTTGCGGCTCAAACAATACCGTGGGGATAGTTTTTGGCTGGGACAATCGGCTAAAAACCACCCCGTTAATCTCAAAAGATTTTTTGACCGTTTCACCTTGGGCTTCCAATTTGACCGTCCGCTTACCTTCCGGCGTGTGCCCATCCAGCCGCGCCCACGGCTTATTAAAACCGATCATTTCACTAGACGAACCCCGGTAAGAACTGCCAAGCGCCAACACCATCAGCGCCTCCAACAGATTGGTTTTGCCGCTGGTATTTGGTCCAACGATTATATTTACCCCCGGCTCAAACTCAAACGACTCATCAACGTATGATCTAAAGTTTTGGAGTCTGATACTTTGGATCATACTTAGTTATCCGTTGTCTGTTTTCTGTTGTCCGTTTATGGACTTAATAAATCCTGTCAGTAGTCTGGAGATATCTTTTACTAATATCATCGAACTCTGCAGGTTTTCTGAAGATATTAGTTTAAGATCTTCCGCCATTAACAACATCGAGCGAACTTCAGCGGCAGAACCGCGTGAAATAACCAAGAATTGCCTCAGTTCTTTGTTTGAACCCCTGTCAAAACCTTCAGCTATATTATTGCTTATCGAAAGGGTGGCGCGGAGTAATTGATCTTTATACGAATAGTTTTTACAGTTTATTAAAGATTTGTTAATAATTATAAATAGCTCGCGTGATTTCTGCCAAGCTATTATATCTTCAAATGTTTTTATCGTCATGGTTACCATTATGACAGATTACTGATTACAGAATACTGACTACTTCAAAAGCGTTAGCTTTTGAGGGGCATTATGATATGCGTGTAGTCGGCGGACTTGGCGTCTTTTATCTGGCACGGTTCTAGTTTGCCATTAAAACCAAGTGTTACCGCGGGGCCATCCAGCGCACCGAGCGCGTCAAGCAAGTAGTGAGAGTTTAGCGTTATGTTGCCTTCGCCGGTAACTTCGGCATCAGCGGTGGCAGTGTTTTCGCCGAGCTGAGAGGCAATTGCCCGAATGCTGACGCTGTTTTTACCTTCGTCTACGTGAAGAGTAATGCTACCGGCGCTTTCGCGCGCAAACAGTCCGGAAACTTTCGTGATGTTCACAAAATCTTCTTTTTGGAGTGTGGCGGTGGTCGCAAATTTGCTTGGGATTAGTTTGCGGTAATCGGGGTATTTACCATCAATTAGCCGAGTTACCAACTCAATGTCGCCAACCCTAAACATAACTTGTTGGTCATTGTGAACAATCTTAACTTCCTCGTCATAGTCGGCTAACAGTCGCAACAAGTCCTGCATAGCCGAGGCGGGGATTAACAGATCAACTTCAGCGTCAGTTTTTGTAAGAGTTTTTTCAGCTAATCGGTAGCTGTCTGTCGCCACAACAATAAGTTTATTATTAACGGTTTGCAAATAAACACTGGTTAGTACTGGTCGCGCCTCGTCCGCTGAAGCCGCCGTGACAACTTGTTGGAGTCCTTTTTTTAGTGTTTTTGCGCCAATAGTCCAGCTACTGCCTTTTTCAATAGCTGGCATCACTGGGAATTCGTCGGCTGAAATACCGTTAATAACAGATGTGTACTTGTCGGCATTAATGTGTAGTTTATAGTCTTCTAGCACTAGTTCAATAATTCCGCTTGGCAAACTGTTCACAAAGTCTTGGGTTAAGCGCGCCGGTACAGTGATAGCGCCCTCATCTGTTACTTTTGAGCCAATAAAATGCGTTATAGCGATGTCTAGGTTAGTGGCGGCAATACTTACCCTTGTGCCTACGGTTTTTAGAATTACATTAGATAATATTGGTAAGGTACTACGGCTATTAGCTACTCGCGCTACTGAGTTTAAGGCCTTGGCTAAATTTTCCTGTGTGACTTTTAGTTTCATAACTCTACTCCTATTTTATTTACTTAGTTGTTTTAATAATAAATCCTGTGGAAATGGTGCATAAATAATAAATAATAGATGATAAATTTGGTTTTTGTAGGTGGATAAAACAGAGGAACAAATGCGTAAAAACTGCGCACAAATACGGTTTTGTACCCAGGCGGCTAATCGTTGATAATGAGCGTGTGTGTAAAAAACGACATTTGTGCACAACTTATCCCACCAGCCAACCACACCCCATCCACAAAAATAGCTGCCGGCTAATAGCTGCCAGCTAATAGCTATAAAAATTGAGCTTTGGACTTTGGACTTTGAGCTTTGAGCTTTTCTAAACATACAGCCGCTCCTTTATCTGGGCTATAGCGGTTTTGATGTCGTTATCAAAAACAGATTCTTTTTCTATTTTATCAACCGAGTGAATGGCGGTAGTGTGGTCTTTGCGCCCCAACTCCCGTGCGATCTTTGGAAAGCTCATATGTAGTTCGTTCCTTAGCATAAACATAGCAATTTGACGGGGAACGACGATATCCTTGTCTCTTTTTGGCCCCAGTATGTCTTCCAAAGGAATCTGAAAATGCCGAGCAATGCGCTCAACCACATACTTGGCACTAATGTGTTTAGGTTTTTTGCGGGAACCAAGAAGGCCAGTAACAATGTCCAGGTTTGGTTCCAGTCCACGCATCTCGCAAAACGCCAGCAGTTGGTTGAGATCGCCCTCTAGCTCACGAATGTTAGTCTGGGTGTGCGTGGCTAAGAATTCCACTACTGGCTGGGGCAGGGTTACACCGTGGCTGACGGATTTATTTTGAACTATTGCACAGCGGGTTTCAAAGTCCGGTGTTTGCATATCTATGCTCATACCCCAGGCAAACCTAGAACGCAGGCGATCTTCAAGCGTCGGAATGTCTCGGGGTTGCTTGTCGCCACTTATTATGATTTGTTTATTGGCCTGGTGTAGAGCATTAAAGGTGTGGAAGAATTCTTCCTGAGTTTTTTCTTTACCAGCGATGAATTGAATATCGTCCACAATCAAGACATCAGCGCTTCGGTAATACCCAGCGAAATCGGTGTTTTTCTTAAACCGAATAGCTTCCAAAAACTCCTGCACAAATTGCTCGCTGGAAATATAAACCACGTGGGCTGACGGATTTTTGGCTTGAACAGCATTGCCGACGGCCTGGATGAGGTGGGTTTTACCAATCCCGACGCCACCATAAACAAAAAGCGGGTTGTACTTGGTGCCCAAAGTTTCAGCAATGGCCTGGCAGGCGGCATAAGCTAGCTCATTACCGCCACCTACCACAAAGTTTTCAAACGTATAACGCTCATTTAACCCCTGTCTATAAGACTGAGAAAACGAGCTGGTTTGCTTACTGGCTCTTTCATGAGACGGTACAAAAATAGCCGACTCGTCAATGGTCTTTTTGTGGACGCCATTTACCCCAGAATGAATCTTGTACTCAACGCGTTTAGTTCTAATGCCGTTTTTCTTTAATGTGTCGGTTACCAGTTGGTTAAACTTTTGTTCCATCTGTTGTTTGACGAAAACATTTGGTACGCCAACTACAAGTACGTCGTCTTTTTCGCGCAATAAACTGGTGTTTTTGAACCAAGTTATATAACTGCCATGCGATACAGACAGTTCAATTTCGCCTAAAACTGCTTGCCATAAACCTTCCCTCATAAATCCCCTCAAATAAAAACCTGTTCATTAACTATACCTAATGACAGTAGTTTTCCACAAGCTTTAGAGCCATAATTTAAAATTTATGTACAGAATTCCTCAAACAGGGGCAAAACTATCCACAGGGCAAACTCTTATCTGTAAAACTGTGGATACACTGCCCAAACAAGAGGAAAACTTATTTAATTTGGCAGGGTAAACATTGTGAATTTCACTTATTTGGACAAGTAAATATTACAATGGTGCTGGCAAGTGAGGCCTCCAGATATTCCTAAAGTGTGGTATAGTGTGTTGATTATGCCAAAAAGAACATTTCAGCCCAAAAAACACCATCGTGCTAAACAGCACGGTTTTCTGAAACGGATGGCCACAAAAGCCGGTCGCAACATCTTAAAAAGACGCCGCAATAAATCCCGCAAAAGCCTATCGGCTTAAAAGTAATCAGTAATCCGTTTTCTGTAATCTGTCATCTATAATCATTGAGCATTTGGTTTACTTCGCTCTCTGCTCTCCGCCCTTTGCTCTTATTGGCTTTTAGTTTTAAGCTATTAGGTGTGATACTTCGCAAAAATCGTTTCCATGGGCTAGGTAGCTTGCGCTATGTTTATAAAAACGGAAGAACTACGCGCAATTCTGAATTGAGTGTCCGTGTATCTGTTAATGCGCGCCGTCAGACATATCGTTGCGCCGTTGTGGTATCAAAAAAAGTTAGCAAATCAGCGGTCGTACGTAATCGCATTCGCCGGCGCATATACGAACTTGTGCGCCAGATATCAGGCGATATTACAGGGGCGTATGATATCGTTATCACGGTTTTTACTCCTCAACTGGCAAAAACGCCGACCACTGCTTTGCAGAAATCACTTTACCAAATACTCAGTCAAGCCGGTGTAATTTATAACCATAACTCCAATCAAACCAAGAACAATGATATTATAGATAATAAGGAGTTATAGATGTTTACAACCCTAATCGTCCAACCGATTTTTAATCTTTTAGTGCTGATTTATACGATGTTGCCGGGGCACAACTTTGGGCTGGCGATTATCATTTTTACAGTGCTGATTCGGCTTTTGATGCAACCGATGGTCAAAAAACAACTGCACCAAGCCCGGGCGATGCGCGAGCTTCAGCCGGAGCTAAAACGCATTAAGGTCGAGACAAAAGGCAACCGCCAAAAGGAATCCCAGATGATAATGGAGCTTTATAAAGAGCGCGGCATCAATCCGTTTTCGCCGATCGGTATGCTAATAATCCAGTTGCCGATTTTTATAGCTCTTTATAGTGGCCTGCAACGCATTGTGGCTGATCCGCACGCCATAACTTCGTTTTCGTATCCAGCTCTGCACCATTTAAGTTGGATGAAAACCCTGGCTGGTGATATAACGCAGTTTGACGGCTCGTTATTTGGAATTGTTGATCTAACGCGTAGCGCCGTAAGCAAAACTGGCACCTATTGGCCGGCTATGACAATTGTGTTTGGTAGTGCTGTTATGCAGTATTTTCAAAGCAAACAACTTATGCCAACTGATAAAAACTCTCGTGGTCTTCGTAAGATTTTGAAAGATGCTAGCAGTGGCAAACAGGCCGACCAAACAGAGGTCAATGCGGCGGTTGGGCGCAATACGCGCTTCCTCTTGCCAATGATGATATTTTTCTTCACCGTTAATATTGCCTCGGCGCTAAGCTTGTACTGGTTTACTAGCGGGCTGGTAGCTTTCTTACAGCAAGCCAAGATATTAAAACAAGATGAAACCGAGCTAGAAACTATCGTCAACAAAAACGGCAAAACTATTATTGAAGGAGAGGTCATCAACAAAGGTTCGTCGACTCAACAGGCAAAAAGCCATAAAAAAGGCAAGCGCAAGCAAGGGCGGGGGCGAAAATGAGCGACGGCCAACCCGATGTAAACAAGCAGGCGCTGGAAGAAGCCATCCTGTATGCCAAGAAATACATAGAAGATTTATTATCATTTTTTGGACTCAACACCGACGTTTATGCCACCAGCAGCGATGATGATGTGGTCATCGAGTTGCACGTGCCCAGCACACACTTAAACGGCTTTTTGATTGGCCAGCGGGGCGAGACGATGCACGCCATCCAGTTTATGGTGGGTACGGCGCTCAAGAATAACGGCCATGCTTCAAGCCGGGTAAGCGTGGACATTGCCGATTATAAAAAACAGCGAGCTCATCATTTGTCCGAGTTTGCCCAGCAGTGGCTAGACGAGGTTAAAAAAAGCGGTAAACCGATGGATTTGCAGCCAATGAATGCCGCCGACAGACGGACTATTCACAAGCTGGCTGACGAACACGGTTTGACGACCGAGTCTATCGGCGAAGGCCGCGCCCGCCACATCGTCCTCAAACCCAACGAAGACAAACTGCCACCCGAAGAAGAAATCCCACCATCTGACGCAGAAGAAAAACCAGCCAAAACCAAAAAGACCAAAGAGCTAAAAAACCGATAAACCCCAAAGAAAATAAGACATAACTTTCAACTTCACCAACCAACCAATCAACCAACCAACCTCTTAACTCGCTAACCCCCAACTTGTAACCAAAGCCCCAACTTACCTCTTAAAACATACTACAACTACGCTACGATCGTGGAAAAGTTGTAGCATACCCGACATTTATCTAATGAATTTTTACTTTAAAGAAATAAACTACTGTGGGGAAAAATATTATCAAAGCACCGATGATTATCAGCCAAAGACTCTTGTGGCTGGGTTTTTGAGCAATAGGATTGATGTTGGTGTTAGCGAGGTCGGTAAAGACCGGGTGGCTTGTCGGTGCCGGCTGCTGGATTTGCGTGCTACTAGCTAATACTTGCGGACTGCTAGCGGCAAATATTGCTGGTGTGGGTGATTGGATACTATTTGCGCCGGCGAATTGTATCGGCGTGTTAGCAGTTGTTAACACGGTAATTTCAAGCGGTGGCTCCTCCGTAATTGGCGGTTCAAATACAATCGGTGGGGGTGGCGGCAAATCAATCAGCGGGTCGCAGGCGTCGTCAATTCCGTCTCCGTCAGCATCGTTGCCACTTGGCTCTACCGCGGTGCACGGATCGGTTGTATTTGGCAAACCGTCGCCGTCAAGATCTGCCTCGCTGTCTGCTACGTAAATCGTTTTGTAGATGTCAATGTCCTCGCCACTTGAGTTTTGCCCGTAAATATGGACGGTGTGGAAGCCGATTGGCGTATCGGCCGGAATGAGCGCGTTGACGCTTAAGTTTCCCGCCGCGTCGCTATTGAACGTGCCCAAATTAACAGGGGTAGAATTGAGCCAAACGCCAAAAGGTGAGTTTTCTTTTATAAAATTTCTGGTCACGTCAATTGTGGTTTGCCACCAACCTTGGCGGTAAACGACGTCGTTAGCGGTGCCGTTATAGTTGCTAACAAGGCGGACTTGGCGGCCAGTTTTCGGCGCGTTTAATAGGGTAATATACGAGTTTTCTGCCGGCGGGGAAGCGTTTAGGTCATATTTTGGCATAACGGCGGTGAAGTTGGTGGTTTGTTCCAATATTTTCTTTTTCAACAGGTATTGGCCGTAAGCGTTGGGGTGGTAGCTTTCGTTGCCAATCGGCCCGTGCAAAAACGGCAGATTAAAAATGTCATTGCCAGCCGTTAGGCCGTTGACTGCCACGTTCCAGCTGTCCGTTTCGCACAAGCGGTTGCCGGACAGGGCGTTTTCGGTGTCCACGTAAAACACGCCGGTTTTACTGGCGGCGGCTTTGACAACTTGGTTCAAATAACCAACAAGCTGGTTGGAGAATTCCAGTTCTTGGGCATTAAGCCGAACATTGGCGGCGCAGGAACCGCTTGGGTCGGCCAATTGCGGGTAGCCGATAACGTATATCTTTGTTCTGGGATCGCTGTTGTTTACTATTTCTTGATACATTTCGGTTAATCGGGGGAATTGGGCGTTAATCTCGCGGACGATTTCCAGGCGGTCTTCGTAGCTAGCGTAGCAAGTGTCCGGTTCCAAACAGCGCAGGATTTTGTCTTTAAAGCCGATGTCGTTGCCCACGGCCGAGATGGTTATGACGCTGGGTTTGAATTTTGAAACAAATTCTTGTTGTGCCAAATAACCCGGTAATAATGAAGCAAGAATATCGGTATAATTAAAACGGTCTTTCTTTTTTATATGGTCATCTGCCTGACCCGTGTATTCATCAGAAGTGTTACTAATATCTATAATTTTTGCACCGGAACACGCCACGGATCCATATTGGTTAAAACTAAGACCAGACCCGATCAAATACGGGTAAGACCTCTGCGACAAATGGCATTTGTTGTTGCTGGTGTCGGAAATTGCTTTGTATTCATAGGCGCCCTCGCCAGACGCAAAAGAGTCGCCCAGCCCCAAATACTCCCAGCCGAAAGACGATTGGCCTGGCGCGTTTAAAACGTAACGGGCCCTAGTATAAATATTATTTTTAAAGCTGGTGCCAACCATTCTCAGAGAGTAATCGTTGTTAAACCGTATCCGGCTAGCTCCAGCATAATTCGCTAAGTTTTGGTGCATAAAGGGCAGTAGATCGCGATTTGCGCAATCCACGCCAGCCGTAATGTGCAGGGGGACTGGCGCGCAGCTAGCCAGGTCGTATATGTGAAAAAACGTGAAGCTGTCTGAAGCAACCACTGCATAGCGCCCATCGCTGGTTATAGCAGTTCTAGGATATGGACTTACGCCACCCCAGTAATTAAAGTTTGGTCCGAATGGTAGAGCCTCAAAAGTATCTAAATTTACTCGGGCCATGCCAATACCGGGCAAACCGATTATCATCCACTTGCCGTTAGCAGAAAATGACATTGCACTAAAGTGAACTATAAGAGGTGTACCAGACCTATCTTTCAGAACGGCGTTAGGCGGTTTCGTGATGGAATGCTCAACCGTTCCGTCTGTCAACATTCTACTGCTCAAGGCGCTTGGAAAATCCGCAGTAAAGGTCAAGTTATCACCAGAAACCTGCAAGCCGATTGAGGAATTAGGGATAGGGATAACATGGGCCTTCACGCTAACCCTATATTGCAACAATGGGCCGGCAATGGACGATCCTGGGCGTTGAAGATTATAGTTACTGTCTACGCCGCCATAATTGGTGTCCGTAACACAGCTTTGGGAGCTTAGTTTATGGGCAGGCGTTGGTAATAATCTGGCTTGGCGGGTAACGACCTCTCTGGTGTCGCAATCAGTATTGCCGTTGAGGCTATATGGCAACTCGCTAAGCAACACATCTTTAACCTTTTCCAAGCTTGGCTGGCCAGTGCCAAACCACGACGGAGTTTGCGAGTCCGCTCTAACCCTAATCTGAAAGCCCACTAAACAAACAATAAATAACAGGGCAGATAAGCGAATATATTTGCCTACTGTGACTTTTTTCATTGCCGTTTGTCCCTCACTATTTACATACGGTATAAAGGGTTATACGCAAAAAAGCAATAGTGATTTAATAAAACAGGATATTTTAATTATCTCGCATAGGATAATACTGAGCTTTTGCCGGCCCACTGCAACTTACATGTATTTCAAAATTTTCAGAATACATTGAATTAAACTGTTCTTCCAAGCTCGGGATAACTGGGTAACGATACCCATTAGTACAAGATAAACCGGAGACTGATTTTATAGATTGATAAAAAATCTGAAGACCCTTATTAGTATCGGTTGGCACAAAAGATGATCCCTCTGTGATACTAGAACCTATTCTAATAGCTGAATTGTTCAGCGAAACAATTTCTTGCATAAGAATATTAGATTGGGAGTAGTTCTTGTTCTTATACCACATGTTTATACCTACATTACAACTTAAAGATCCCTGTCCAGATTTTAGATTTGGCCGATCACAGTTCTGATATTTCTTCACCTCGTCGGGTTTGCCAACTTTGGCGACGATCTGGTTATAAATTGGGTCCAAACTGGCCTCGGCTTTGGTAAATTTTTCTTTGTCTTTATAAATAGAGTAGGGTTTGTAAACCAAAAAATAACTTGCTGCGCCAAGGACAACCACAAAAACCAAACCTAAGTAAATTTTGTTGGCAAATTTTTCTATCACCGGCCAATTAAACAGATTCATTAAAGTCCATTGTACAACGCGTGAGCCAAAAGCCGAAAGCCCTTAGCTCAATGGTCAAGTTTCAATGGTCAATGCTGCCTACTCCGCCGTAGTACCTACGGCTACGAAGGCCGGGCAATGAATGCTCAATAGTTAATGTTTTAATGACGGATTCCAGAATACTGATTACTTTTTTCTAATTACTGGTTTCTAATCCCTACTTGATATTTACTAATAATGTATATACAATGTAATTACAATGAAGGCATCAATTATAAAGATAGGCAACTCTAAAGGTATTCGCATCCCCAAGGTGCTGCTAGAGGAAAGCAAGCTGTCAAGCACCGTAAATCTAAGCGCCAAAGACGGCAAAATAATTATTTCATCAATTTCCGAAACACCGATTGACGAGGGTGTGCTGTTAAGCTACTCTGCACTTGCTAAAGAATGGAATACCCTAGAGGAAGATGAAGCATGGGCATACCTCCAATAGGAACCATACTTCTAGTTAACTTCCCGTTCGCTGACTTAAAAAATTTCAAAAAACGTCCGGCGTTGGTTATCGCCGAAGGTTCGCTCGATACGATGATTTTGTGCCAAATAACAAGCCGCGAGCTACCCGGCGTACCATTTGTGAAACTAGAACTTACAGATTATTCTGAGGGTAAATTACCCCTAGTTAGTTATGTCCGCCCAGATAAATTATTCACAGTTGATAGCTCTATCAAACACATCCCGCTGGCCAGAATAAGTACCGCTAAGGAAAAAATCATTCGAAGGCAAATTATTAATTTATTCGCCTAGCACTTCTTTATACACCGCCAGGGTTTGTTCGGCCATGCGTTGCCAGGAGTAGCGAGTGGCGACTTTTTTGCCTTTTTGAACTAGGCCATCAGCCAATTTCTTATCATTTATCACAGCGTTGATTTTCTCGGTCATGTCGTTTACGTCTAGCGGGTCAAAATATAGTGCGCCGTCGCCATAAACTTCCGGCAGGCAAGTAGCTCCTGATGATACAACCGGTGCGCCGTGCGCCATGGCCTCCAGCCCCGGCAAGCCAAAACCCTCGCTAAGACTTGGGAAAACGTAGGCTTTGGTGTGCTCATATAGCCAGCGCAATTCGCCTTCGCTGACAAAACCGGTAAAGATAACGTTTCCGACGTTTTTTTGCGCCACACGCTTCTCAAGCCGCTTATACAAAGCGTCTCGCTTGCCGGCCAGCACCAAGCGCAGCTGCGGGTTGTCTTGGCGGAGCTTTGCGAATGCGTCAACCAGCCGGTCAAGGTTTTTGTGCGGCCCGGGCCGCCCAACATACATTACGAAGTCTTTGTCTTCCAGCTCGGCAACCGGCTCCGGCGCGTCTTTAATAATATCGGCGGCCAGAGGCGTAACGGTGATTTTGCGGCTGTTCACTCGGGCAAATTTGGCCACATCGTCTTTAACATATTCAGTGAAGGTGATTAGGGCTTTGGATTTACGCGCCACGATTACGTTTACCCATTTATAAATCCGTTGTTTAATGGCAAAAACCAGCCAATTCTTGGCGGGATTGCGAAAACGAGTGGTCGTAAGATCGTTCATAGTTGTAATCACCTTGCCGCGATACAAAATAGGCTGCTGAACCATCGCAAAATGCATCAGATCTGGCTTGATCAAATGCAGTTGTTTTAGCAGGCCCAGCTGCTCGCCGAAGCTAAATTCCTTAAAGCGCGTTTCAACGACTTCAAAACGGGGTGCATTTTTTTTCATAAACTCCACCCGCTTTTTACGGGTCAAAACGATAATTTTGTAATCCGGGTTTAACCGGTGCAGATATTCAACCAGCTTGTCAACATAACGCCCGCTAGTCGTCCCCGATTCCCTTGCATCAATCGCAATTTTCTTCATAATACCATAATATCACTGTACAAGGTTCAACCTTGTACAGTATTATGTGGGTATGCCTAGTAGAAATGTCGTAAAGCAGTTTGAGCCAGATTCTATGTATCATGTTTACAACAGAGGCGTAGATAAGCGAGTAATATTCAAAGATAAGCGCGATTATGCGGTTTTCTTAAGTTTTTTAAAGTACGCGCTTCTATCCAGCGAAGAAATTCGCAAAAAAGATGAGGTTGATGCCTCGCTCCTAACCGACTCCCAACGATTTAACCTCAGAAGAGAAGGTTTGGCAGACAAGGTGGAGCTACTTAGTTTTTGTCTTATGCCAAATCACTTTCATTTACTGTTATACCAATACCCGCTGGACGGAATTACAAAACTGATGCGATCGGTAATTACGGGGTATTCAATGTATTTCAATAAACGCCATAAGCGTGTCGGTAGTTTGTTCCAGGGAGTCTATAAAGCAAGTCATATTAAAACAGATGCATATTGGCTACACGTTAGTCGTTATATACATCTTAACCCGATTGATCTTGGCGAGGATTACAAAGAGTATTCTTACTCTAGCTATCGTTTTTTTGTGAGGAAAGCTAAAGCAGAGTGGTTGAAACCAAATAAAATCATGGATAGCTTTAGCAGTGTAGCCGATTATGAAAAATTTGTGGCGGAGTATATTCCACGTAGGGACGAACTTGTGGAGATTAAAGATATGCTAGCCAATAGCAAGGAACTCACTGTACAAGGTTGAACCTTGTACAGTTGTAGGGCTATAGATCCCTTAGAGTTTTTGTTGGTATGATACTGCTAGCTGTCTTGGCAAGCATATGGTCGTTTGTTACAAAAACGGACGCACTGCTAACAAGCGCACTAGCAATGTGAATACTATCTATAACTTTTAGATTATTTGTTAATCTGAGTTCGCCTGACAGCTCAAGAATCTTTCTAGAAACTGGGATAAAATGTAAATAACTAGCTTCGTATAAACCCGCCACAATCTCTGTTGTCTGAAAAATCTCAGTAATAACTAGCTCACTGCATACTCCGGCTTTTGTTCCGGGTCCGAAAGATCTTATAAGTTTGTATGATTTGTCAAAAAAACTCAGGATGTTTTTCTAAATAGTAAATTAATAAGTTGGAGTCGATTGCGATCATCGATCGGCGTCTCGCTGCTGGCGAAGCCAGATAGCCGGATCTTTGCCGGCTCGCTTCCACGGGGTGTCTACGCCGGCTAGGGCGCCTGCATACCTATCAATAACTTCCTGGTGGGTCATCGGTGTAGGGCGAGCCAGCTTAACTACAATCTGTCCGGCAACCGTATCGGTAATTTCCATTTTTTGGTCAGGTTTAAGGCTGTACTTACGTCGAATAACTTTAGGTATAACTACCTGATATTTGCTTGAGAGAGTTGTTGTCATAACAGTCGTATCTTATCAAAACGTTCAACGAAAGTCAATAAACGTTCAACGAAAAATAACCGTTGGCTTTGTGTGACGATGAATTGGCGCCGAACTTGGCACACTACTTCTGTACAAGGTTTCTGTACAAGGTTGAACCTTGTACAGTTGTACGGACAGTCTTGTACAATAGGGTGGGTGAGGGCAGGGTTAACGCCCATCTATCGCAATTTTTTGCATAATTATCTATACTATAAAACACTTGAACAAAATAATGTAACAGGAGCGTACATGTCTAAGCGAGCTTTATTAACCGGAATCACGGGTCAGGACGGATCTTATCTGGCGGAATTGCTACACAAAAAAGGATACGAAGTATTTGGTATTATGCGCGGGCAACAAAATCCAAAGCGCGAGGCCACCGAGAAGTTATTGCCGTTTGTAAATATTATAGACGCGGACTTAACAGACCAATCATCTCTTTGCAGGGCAATAGAAACATCTACCCCGGACGAAGTCTATAATCTGGGGGCGGTTAGCCACGTCGGATACTCATTTAAAAATCCGGAACTAACCGCTGATATTACCGCAAAAGGCGTGTTGCATATGTTGGAAGCGATACGCTTATGCGGCAGTAAAGACACACGTTTTTACCAGGCTTCAACCTCCGAAATGTTTGGAGGAATGGATTATAACAGACCAAAAACCGGCTACGCTGAAAGTTCACCTTTCCACCCGCGCAGTCCATATGGCGTGGCCAAACTTTATGGCCATTGGATAAGTTGTAATTATCGGGAGAGCTACGGGATGTACATCAGTTGCGGCATTTTGTTTAATCACGAGTCGCCTCGGCGCGGGTTGGAGTTTGTAACGCGTAAAATTAGCAATTCCGTAGCTCGTATAAAGCTTGGCAAGCAAAAAGAAATTGTCATGGGTAATCTGGATGCCAAGCGCGACTGGGGCTATGCTGGCGATTACGTGGAGGGAATGTGGCTTATGTTACAGCAGGATAAGCCCGATGATTATGTTCTGGCAACCGGTGAGACGCATTCGGTTCGGGATTTTCTGGAACTGGCCTTCAAAGAGGTAGGTATCGATAACTGGAAGCCATATGTCAAGCAAGACAAGAAGTTTATGCGTCCGGCTGAGGTTGACATATTACTTGGCGATCCTTCCAGGGCGGAGAAAAAACTAGGCTGGAAGCGCAAAGTAGACTTCCCCAGTCTTGTGAAAATGATGGCAGAGAATGATCTGAAACTTGAATCTACAAAATAAAAAACAACGCAAGTTAGTTGGTCTGCAAGAAAAAAGACCAGCCAGCCAAGGCACTGTAGTTACAGATGTCGTTGTTCTTAATCTTCTTATTAATCTCATCAATCGTGCACCAATAATCCTCAAATTCCTCTTCGATGTCTTTTGTTGCTTGTACTTCTCGCAGATTTCGAGCAACAAAAACATACATCTTCTGAGTCTTGCGCCGGTTATCTGGGTAAAACCAACCAATTTGCGTTAATTTACCAGCTAGGCCGGTCTCTTCTGCCAGTTCTCTAGCGGCTCCCTGTTTAGGGGATTCGCCTTTTTCTAGTGCGCCTCCAGGAAATTGAAATAACTTTTCATTTTGCGGATGGCTATATTCTTTTTGCAATAATATCTGGCCGTCGTTGTTGACTGCTATAATTGTGGCCACATCGGGAACATTTCCAAAGTAGATGTAGTCGGTTTTATGTCCACCTGGGAGTTCAACTTTATCTTCAAAAATTTGAAGCCGAGGGTGGTCGAATATCTTAGTGGTTTTAAGTTTTTTCCAAGTCATGGCGCCGTATTCTTACTGGCTACGAAATCGGCTACAGTTTGCTCAAAGGGAATTTCTGGTTTCCAGGTGGTGTCAGCAGTAAGGCGTTCATTTGAACCTCTAAGCTCAATTGGATCATATGGTCTGATTCGCGATTGGTCCATAACTATCTTTACGTTTTCAGAATCCGGAATGTTGCGTTGCAGCTCGTGGAATATTTCCTCGCCGCTATGAGTGGTCCCGCTGCAGACGTTATAGAGTGTATGATGTAGGGAAGCTTTTGGTGTAGTGGCTAGAAGTGCGTAAGCTTTGACAACGTCTCTAACGTCGGTATAATCGCGCCTAGTTTTAAGATTACCAACCAGCAGCGGGTTTTTAGTTTTTAGCGATTCCATCAAATTGTGATAAAGATCTGGCAATATAAAACCCTCGGCCTGACCGGGACCTATGTGGTTAAATGGCCTGGCTACAATACAATCAAGACCAGATTTTTGTAGACAATGGGCAACCTCCTCCATAGCTAGCTTGCTCTTAGCATATGGAGAAGTGCCATCGTCTATCCTAGAACTTTCGGTTAATGGCATGGCTTGATTACTGTCATACGCGGCACCAGTACTAACAGCAATAATCCGCAAGGGTAATTTTTCAGCAAGTACTTTCTCTCCAATAAAACGCAGAACATCAACATTGATGCGCATATACAGTTCTGGATTGTCAAATGATTTGCCAACATTGGCTAGTCCAGCTAGGTTTACTATAGCTTGGTAAGGGCTAAGGTCTAAGGAATCCACCGCAGTTTTACTGGTTAGGTCGCATTGGAGCAAGCGTTTTACTACACCCTTCAGCTCCGGGGCCAGAGGTTCATTAAGCGTTAGACCGTCTACTTCATGGCCCGCTTGGGCAAAAGCACGTGCCAAGTGTTTGCCTACAAACCCATTAACTCCACATATTAAAATTCTCATATCTTGTCCAAGTATATCAAACTAGGAACTTTAACCCCTGTTTAGTATAATCTAGGGTACGTGAAACGAATTAAAGCCCGCTATCGTTACTCAATTATATTACTAAAACAGCTTGTTAAAACTGACTTTAAAATCAGGTACCAAAATTCGGTGCTCGGCTATTTATGGTCGCTACTTCGTCCACTGGCTTTATTTTTTATTTTATACATGGTGTTTGTAAGGTTCTTGAAGATCGGCAACACAATACCGCATTTTCCGATCTACCTTTTGTTGGGTATCGTTATTTGGAACTATTTTGTTGAGGTGACAGTCGGCGGTGTCGGGGCGATAGTTGGGAAAGGTGACATTTTACGTAAAATAAACTTCCCAAGATATGTAATTATCGTAGCTAGTTCTATGTCGGCGCTAATTAACCTATTTCTTAACTTTATAGTTGTGGCGCTTTTTATGTATCTGACGCATATTACCCCAACAGCATCAATTGTCTGGGTAATACCGCTAGTAGTTGAATTGTTTATTTTTTCTTTAGCGGTAGCGTTTTTCTTAAGCGCAGCTTTTGTTAGATACAGGGATGTTTCGTACATTTGGGATGTTTTTATACAAGGGGCGTTCTACGCTACGCCTATACTTTATCCGGTCAGTCTAATACCCATGAAGGCAGCTAAAATACTGCTTTTGAACCCCCTAGCACAAATTATTCAGGACATGAGGTTTATATTAGTTACAGACAAAACACAGACTATCAGCACGGTATATGGCGGCCCATTGCATAGGTTGCCCCCCATTGGCTTAGTTATAGTCACTGCAGTAGTCGCCTCTGCGTATTTCAGAGCTAGATCAAAGCATTTTGCGGAGGAAGTTTAGCCCCATGAAAGACGATGTAGCTATAAAGGTTGATCAAGTTTACAAAGACTTCAAGCTTCCACACGAGAAGGTTGGGTCGGTTAAAAACATCTTTACTAATTTTGCTCACGCCGTAAGTGCTAGCAGAACCTACACCAAACAACACGCCCTCAAAGATATTTCCTTAGAGATAAAACAAGGCGAATTTTTTGGCATTGTTGGGCGCAACGGTAGTGGCAAAAGCACATTACTGAAAATACTAGCCGGTATCTATCAGCCCACAAAGGGCAAGGTACAAGTGCGAGGCAAACTGGTTCCTTTTATTGAATTGGGGGTCGGCTTTAATCCCGAATTAACGGGGCGCGACAACATATATCTAAATGGTGCACTACTAGGATTTGATAGGAAAGAAATTGACGAAATGTATGACGGTGTTGTTGCTTTTGCCGAACTGGAAGAATTTATGGATCAGAAACTAAAAAACTACTCATCGGGCATGCAAGTCCGCTTGGCGTTCTCTATGGCGGTCCGTGCCAAAGCGGATATTTTATTGATAGATGAAGTATTGGCCGTTGGTGACGCCGACTTTCAACGTAAATGTTTTGGTTATTTCAAAAAGGTAAAAAAAGACAATACCACAGTAGTGTTTGTTTCTCATGATATGGAGACAATTCGTGAATATTGTGACCGGGCAATGATGATAGAAAAAAGTAAGATCGTACAAATTGGCGATACAAATGAAATCGCTCAGAAGTACACAAAACTTTTTACAAAACAAAGCACTAACTTTCAAAATACCGACAATAAAGAAACACGATGGGGAGAAGGCAGTGTCATAACTGAAAATATTGAAGTTACTGTCAGTGATAATAACGTTGTAATTAAAGTAAAAATTAGAGCAAACGCATTTTTAGAAGCGCCAATCTTAGGCATGAGAATACGCTCTGCCGCTGGGCAGGAAATAACAGGTACAAATACAAAACTCGAGCACATAAATATCCCTAATCTTAATAATGGCGAATCTCTTTTCGTAGAATGGAGACTACCAAACGTATTCAGTGACGGTACATACTACGTTGACCCAGCTATATTGCTTCATGATAGTATTACTGTTGCGGACTGGTGGGACGAGGCAAGTTATTTTGTGGTTAAACGACAAAGGCGGTTACCATATGTCATTGATCTTAACTTTGAAGTAAAGGTAGAGGGACCCAATAAATATGTATAGTCCAACTACAGTCGTTTCTTACGCCCAAAACAACGAAGACGTTGTTTTGGGTACAATACTAGAAAAAGTGAAAAAAGGTTTTTATGTTGATGTTGGTGCGAATCATCCCACGAGACACTCAGTGACAAAAAATTTTTATGATAGAGGTTGGACGGGAATAAACATCGAACCCAACCCCATGCTATATAAAATGCTTGCAAAAGAACGCCCTAAAGACGTTAACCTAAATGTTGGTATTTCTGACAAAGAAGGGGAACTAATACTTCGCCTATACCACTCACGGGATGGGCTGGAAGGCTTATCTACCTTCTCTGACGAAGCTAAGCAACAAAATTCAAAAAAAATTAACGAAGATAACAAAAATTTTAGTGATATTACCGTAAAAGTAAAAAAACTATCCACAGTTTTTACTGAAAACTCAGTAAAAACTATTCACTTCATGAAGGTTGACGTAGAAGGTCTTGAATACGCAGTGCTTATAAGTAACAACTGGAAACAATTCAGACCCCACGTTCTCTGCATTGAAGCCAACCATCTCATGTCTGACTGGCATGATGTACTTAAAAATGCAAAGTACCAGCTTATCTATACTGATGGCTTAAATGAGTACTTCGTTGCTAACGAAGTAAAACAACAATATAACGATAGAAACCTACCAGAAGAGATAGTTTCGAGTAGTTCTGATATTTTAAAACAACATCAATATGAGCTATGGCAGACAGATATTAAAAATATAAAAACCCTTAACGAAGTTGTTAACAAACTGCAGACCGAATCACAAAAATTACAGAAGTTGGTCACATACCTGGAACGACTAAGTGCCCTAACCCTTAAAGATCAAAGGCTAATTGTGCGTATAAAACGAGCTATATATGGTCTGACAGTTGATTGGCTTCGTTATAAAAAAAGTAATACTTCTAAATAGTAGTTAATTCAATATTTTTACGGCTTTCGTAAATCAATGAGTATGACTTTCATAAATTCGCTCACATAACTCTGCCAGTTGAATTTATTAGCTTGCCGGATACCTTCTAAAATCAACTTCTACCGCAATTTCTTGTCTTTTAAAACAACCTCGATAGATCTAGCTAAATCATCAATCGATTCGGCATCAACCATCTTGGCGGCAGAACCAACAGCTTCGGGCAGAGAAGAATTATTACTAGTAATAGCTGGTACACCACACGCCATAGCCTCAACTGGAGGGATACCAAAGCCTTCATATAAACTGGGGTATACAAATAATCCCGCGCCGCTGTATATAGCAGGTCTATCATCATCTCCGAACATACTATAGCCCAGTCTTGTAGTGGTGATGGGCTTATTGTTGCTTCATTTGACCATAAAGACAAGACATTCTCGGTAAAAGTAAGTCTTCAGCCGACAGATAAGTCTTTGTTTCGCCAACCGGAACGGGATGTCGCATTGTTATGGAATGCACGGGACAAACTGCTGAGGCATGTAGCATCTTTGAGTAGACAACTCCAGAAAGAAAAGCAGAGCAAGCTTGAAAAAACAGAGCAGCTACAGAAGCAAACGGAGCAGCTACGGTGGATATATGCACATTCTCTTCGCTTTGCACTAGCAAACTTTTTTCATGTATATATAAAACGCGATCGCAAACGAAGAGAAATCCGGAAAAATTAAGCTTTTTCTATAGCTTGCAACATTTGTTTAGCTGTTTTGGACCAGCTGAATTGCTTGGCTTGACTTACGCCTTTATTACGCAGTCTTTCGATTTCGGAGGGTGACTCAAGTATTTTCGTAATAAAATTCTTAATATCGTCTGCGTTTTGTGCATACATTGGGGCATCACCACCCACTTCTCTGACAGCAGGATTGTCATAACAAATAACAGGGCAGCCATAAGACATGGCTTCAAGTATTGGTAAGCCAAACCCTTCATACTTACTGGGATAAACAAAAGCCAAAGCATGGCGATACAGCCAGTCCCGAGTAGTATCGTCTGTAAAACCCACAAAGATTATGTCATCAAGATAAGAAGAGGAATTTAAGGCTTCTTGTGTTTCTTCTGTTGGTATATTATTTGGTCCCTGCATAATATCACCAGACAACACCAGTTTAATGTCATGGCCTTCGGCGCGTAAGTGATTAAATGCTGTAACTAAATCATTTATTCTGCGTCTTCTGTCTGCTCCTCCCACAAATAATAAAAATGGGGTTGAGCCCGGTAATCTATAGCTTCTCGGTATATACCCCCAAAATGTATTTAGATATCTCTTAAGATCCGGATCATTGCCCGTATTATATTTGGGGGGCAATACGCCTAGTGGTGTTACAGATATTTTCTTATCAGATAAACCTAAATATTTTACAAAATCATCCTTAGTATGTTGAGAAATAGCCAGTGATAAACTAGAACGCCGAACATTAATCTTTAGTTTATAAGCATAAAGCCATCTATTTATTCCTAGTCGTATCGAGCCCTTAAACGTGTAACCCCTTTGTCGAGCTACATGGTAGGACAAAAGATAGTCATTATCTAATACATAAGGGATAATATCGTATATGATTAAGACTTTTTTTAGCCCATGTTTTACTGGTAGGTTGAATGATTGATCTGGCTGAAGGTAAACGTCAATGTCGCTCAAATCTTGTTTTCTTGAGTCTCCAAAGTAAAAAGCACGTAAGCTACGATAAGCACTTCCCAATCGATTTAGCTGCCGCTGTATTATTATCGGTAACGTGCGTTGCATATGTTGCCGTGACTTTGTAATCAGATAAAGCAATTTTCCTATTGCATTTAGCTTACTATTTCTTTGTTGCTCGCTAGAATTAATCAAACGAACATCATACTTTATTCCTTTCAGGTCTAATAATTTTAAAGGGTCCCCAAACCTAGTTGCACCTGGGGGTGAAATAAAAAACACAAATGCATGTTTTTTTCGATCTTCAATAGAAATATTGTTTATGAAATTCAACAGCGCAAAACCTATCCCTCTCATTCTGTGAGCACCCTGTAATGGCGATAAGTCTATGCCAATTTTCATTAGTCGATTTCTTTCAAAACATCCAGAAAAACCTGGGCGCTCTTAACCCACGAGAATCGCCGAGCATGTTCCGGCCCATTTGTTATTGTTAACCTAGATATATGATCTATATCTTTCATGTAGTCCTTGATTGCTTGGGATAACTCGTTTGGCTTATCAATGTTCACCATTTTTCCAGCATTTCCTAACACTTCAGGGAGGGAAGAGTTATTTGCAGATATAACTGGCGTACCACAAGCTAATGCCTCGAGGGGCGGCATGCCAAAACCTTCATAATGACTCGGGTAAACAAGCATTTTGGCGCCTGAAATAATCGCTGGCTTATCCTTGTCAAGTATGTATTCAGATGGCCGCAATATATTATACCCAAGCTCAACCTTCTTCTTGATATCCTGGAAAAGTTGTTCGGTTTTCCAGCCATCAACACCAACAAGCAATAGACCTATCTTATTCGTAATATCTTTTGGGAGGTTACAGTAAGTATTTACTAGAGTACCAAGGTTTTTTCTTGGCTCTAAATTAGATAGTGCCAGTATATAGTCTCCCTGGATACCATATTCACGTTTTACCTTTTCAATTTCTTTTGGCGAGCGGCGATAGAATAATCGTGGATCGGTTGCTGGTGTTGCCACAAGTACATTGGAAGGGTCTATATTGTAGAAGTCAGTCACTTCTTTTTTAACACTTTCTGAGATCACAATAATCTTTTTGACCCTCGATACCGACCTTTTTACTCCCTTAGAAAGAAAAGCTGCATTTTTTTCATCAGAATATTGACGATGTAATTCATAGGAAAGATCAAAAATTACTAAAGTAGCTTTACTAAACAAAAGTGGCATACTAACAAAACGTGGAAAAATATATCTTCCGCGACCGCACCATAGGTCTAGGGGTGGTAATTTACCTCTATACCAAAGGCCGCTCATTACTCTGAAGGATAATGGGAACTTCTTGTAACCGATGTGTTTAAACTTATAAGATTTAAATTTTTCAACGCTATCATAAGGTATGACAACGCGTATTATTGGTGTTTCTTTGCCTTCGTACGAGGTGGCATCAATGATCTCATCAAGGCCACGTATTATCCCGAGAATATACTGCCCAATACCGCTAAAATGCCCTTCCACAAGGCCAAGACCATCAATAAATATATTTTGTCGTTTCACAGGCATGCCTTCTATTTTAACAAAAAAGTGTCACTTTGGTACGAAAGAGATAGATTACTGCACTACTAGAATCTTAACCCTATGCCCAAGGCGATTACTTGTAACATCATTCATAAGTATTTGGTAGGTATCTGGTCTTGTAACGATAGTTAACTGGGCAGACGAGCAAGAAGACAGTACTTTAAATAATGCTGATTGATCATTTGTCAGCAGAGTAGTAAATATTATAGCGTCGCAATTATCAACTGGCTGTATGGTGCGCAGTATATTTGTGCCAACAATATTATGGCCTACTTGATTTGGCGTGAAAAAAATAACATCCTCCGTACGTTCAGTAATGGGAACTTTAGCTCTAGTCGAGAGACTGTTGTAAATAAGGGAGTTTTCGGTAGTGCTAAACTCCCGCTTGCCCTTGATATATCCTAAGTTGGATGTATTTAACGGTTGGATACCTATTACTAACGGTAAACATATCAAAAGACTAGCACTTGCGATCAAAGTAGTTAGTCGCCCATACTCAATAGCCATTATCCTAATAAGCATCAACCATCCTATTATTGCCAGTGGTAGAACAACAATTATTACAGTGTTTAGTGTCTTAAAATAATAATATTCAGGTTTGCCGATTGTCAAAATCTGGAATATATAGATAATTAACGCCATACCCAGCAGTGAAACTAGAAACGGTGAAATTTCACGTATGATTTTGAATTTTCGAGAAAACAGCCCGTAAAACAAGAGTGTGCCGATCCCAATAAATGCAAAATACTGGGGGCTGTGCATTGTTATTGCCCCGGGATCATTAATACCTTCACTGAAAGATCGCGAACTACCTGCCGTAATAACGAGGGCTTGGACCAGGATAGAAACTGCACATAACAGAAACAAATGACCATGGGCTCTCTGTCGTAACCAAAGTTGTGACAAAATAGTACGCAAATTTGCCCCAGACAAATGTATTGGATCAAACACAGCAAGCAATAGAGCCACTAAAACAGCAGGTAATACTAAAAACCACGATAGTGTAGCACTCGTCATCATAAGCGTGAGTGGTAGTAGGGCTCTATAGCGGCGTGTTGGTTTTTTTTCGCTCTTGTCCGCACCAAGTTGTACGAGCAATACCAAACATAATAGGTTATATATTAAGAGTGGTATAAAAACGTAAAACCCTTCCTTGAACTGTTCAAGCAATGTGTAATAAGAGAAAAAGCAAATAGCACCAACAAGCCAAATATTGTCAGACAAAAGCGCATTTCGCCTCTGTCGATTCATAAATACCGAAAACACAGTAAATGTAACTCTTGAGAAACAATAAACAAGGATAAACAGCCACAATATTTTTGTGGCAACATAGGCTATAAGGCTCTGCCCACCTACTTTTATATTTGGGTGTAAGGATTTGATAAGCACAGCGTTTGCTGAATGCCAACTGGAAGGGTAGCTACTAATAGTATCTCGCAATACTACATATGGCGTAACATTCGATGCGTAAAGAACACCACGATTAAGTTGGAGTCTATCATTGACCCTTGATAGTTGACTTGAATCGTCGAGGCTTGTATTAATATAGTTTTCTACGGTTGAACCAAGATAGATATGTCCTTGACTACGTTTAGATTTTATAACTGGCACTATTAGTATTGCTATTAGTATTAGTAGTCCTGCTCCGACCGAGACCACGTCAGCATAGATTATTTTATTTTGTGTTCTTATTGAAGAATCAACCATTTGTTTTTTAACAAGGTGGCTTGCGACAAGAGAGGAGATAAGTACCACTGCACTTATCTCAAGAGAAAAGTTTAGCGGAAAGTTGTGACTAACGACCCACATTGACAGAATTACAGCCTGCAGTACGGCAAAGTACGCTACGATCGACACGATGAACCTATAAAAACTACTGTTGAACACAATGGGTGATAGATGCTTTTTAAGTAGAGCGTACATTACCCAAATTGATACAAAGAGCACAACTGCTTCGTACCCACATACTATAAGAAGCAAAACAGTAAGTACCAATGCCAAAGTTAAATATTTGGCGTGTTTATTAAAAACATTCATGAAACAATAATACCACTAAGATTTCACAGCAGGGCTATTTCGTAGTTACTAACAAATTAGTGCCTAGATCATTAAAGGCTCCAGTTTGTGTCCCTTCGGCTACGAGTTGAAAATATTCTGGGTAGGTGGCTGCCACTAAACCTAATGTCGGTGCGGTCAACGTGAAGCTATATTTTACAATCTGTCCAGGCTGAGCTATATGTTGATCGCTGGCCAAAGTGACCCCATCTGAGTTGTAGACGGCGGTAAAAGTAACTGCGGGTCTTGCCGGACTTGGCCAACCAGCTCCAAAAGCGCTA
>Ga0172371_10002563_pt1 | contig 28749 bp, 23 predicted proteins | sample Lak12m_FD_114543 | JGI IMG/M metagenome (GOLD analysis project Ga0172371, IMG submission 114543) | Freshwater microbial communities from Kabuno Bay, South-Kivu, Congo - kab_022012_12m | ecosystem: Environmental > Aquatic > Freshwater > Lake | place: Democratic Republic of the Congo: South-Kivu...
GATGGACAGAAAAAGCAACGGCCCGTCGAGCAGGCTCTGATGATTGGACATGTAAACGACGGGGCCGCCCGCGGGCGGCGGATCAATCCCTTCGACCTCGACGGTCAGTCCGAGGAGGACCCGGCTGACGCGCATCGCTCCTTTTCCGATCGTATAGAGAAACTCCCGCGACCCGGAAACCACGGCGAAGAGAAGGACGGGAATGATCCCGATGATGACCAGGACGTAGAACAGGAGGAGGGCTGCCGTTCGGAAAACCATCGAGCCGATTATACCCTAATCTCCGAAGAAACGAGCGATTCCCCTCTCCGACCGAAAAACTGGAAGCGGCGCGGGGGAGGGTTCCCCGCGCCGCTTGCCTCCGAAGCGAGGAAGAGAACGAAATATTCTTTTGGCGTTATGTCCCGGTCGCCCCGGCCCGAGGGCCGCGAATGAAGGCGCCGTTGAAGCTGACGAGATCCTTGTCGAAATCCGACGGGGCATTGATCGAATACAATCCGCCGTCGGGATTGGCCTCGCTGTATGTCCAGCTTTCGAGGGTCTTATCCCGGCCGTAGGAGGCCACCAGGAAATCGTCCAGGCCAGGGCTGGCGATCCCATACTGGCCGCTGCAGCTGGCGCCCGTATAAATCATGAAAGAATGGCCCCACTGATCCGTTTCCGGGAGGGCTTTGAGGTAAAACGGAGACAAGGCGGCGGTGACGACCGAAGTCATCGCTCCGTTGGCCGTAGGGGGCGCGGCTTTATCGGTGATATACGCCCCGATGGCCGTGGCGATGGAATTAAGGTCTTTCTGCGTCCCGCGAACCTTGGCTTTCTGCAGCGCCGTCATCGCGTTGGGGATGAGAAGCGCGGCCAGAATGCCGATGATCGCGACGACGATCAGCAATTCGATGAGGGTGAATCCTTTCCTCGCGTTGAACACTCTCGCCTCCTTCGCTCCGGGCATCACGGCAGTTGATGTCACGACTAAGTTCCTTCCTCTTATTCTATTGCAATATTCGTGCCAGCGTCATCAGGCCGGCGGATATGATTTTACGCAAATTCGCCGGGAATTTTTGACAAAATCTGGATTATGCACGAGTCGAGATGGCCGCAGATGCGAGGCGCGGAGGGTGATGCTGTGCTAGTCGCACTGCGAGCCCTTCGCAACGAAGCAGATGTGGCCATATCGGCTCGCCCGCAGGGTAAATACTCTTTGTTATTATCTTGCTCTAAACAATATAAATATAAGAATTTTATAATATTTATGAATAATCCAGAAAAAAAAAGCGGCGCGGGGAGAACCCCCGCGCCGCGTCTGAAATCAGACTCAGGCCAGGATCACGAACCGGTCGCGCCGGCCCGCGGGCCGTGCACGAACGCGCCGTTGTAGTTGACCAGGTCCTTGTCGAAGTCGGCCGTGGCACTGATGGTGTACAAGCCGGCATCGGGGTTGGTCACGCTGTACGTCCAGCTCTCGAGGGTCTTGTCCCGCCCGTAAGAAGCGACGACGAAATCATCACTGGCCGGGGTGGCAATACCGTACTGGCCGCTGCAGTTGGCGCCCGTGTAGATCATGAAGTTCGTGCCCCACTGGTCAGTCTGCGGCATGACCTTCAGATACAGCGGCGTCAAGGCCGCTTTCACGGTGGCATCGACCGCGCCGTTGGCCGCGAAGGGAGTGGCCTTGTCGGTGATGTAGTCGGCAACGGCCGTGGCGATCGAGTTGATGTCTTTCTGCGTCCCGCGAACTTTGGCTTTCTGGAGCGCCGTCATCGCGTTGGGGATGAGCAGGGCGGCCAGGATGCCGATGATCGCAACGACGATCAGCAGCTCGATCAGGGTGAACCCTTTCCGATTCTTAAGCATTTAAACCTCCTGCTTCCTGGCGGTTTGCTTTCAGCCGCCGGAGCTCATTGGAATTGTGTCCAGCGGTCTATTAATTGCAAAATGTGTGCCAGGAAAAAGTACAGTTTAACTTACAGATATTATTATAATTAATAAAACGTCAAGTAGTCTGGATTGGAAAAATGAACGTTTTTTGTCAATTGAGAAACAATTTTTGTCACTGCCGGCGATCAGAGGAAAAACCGTCGTTGGCGACGTCTTTGGTCTCAGGACTGCGCCCCGGTTTGATCTGGTATTTCTTCAGAAGGTAGCGCAGCGACCGGTAGCTGACGCCGAGAAGCTCGGCCATCCGGCGCATGTTCCCGGATGTCGTCGACCCCGCTTCCTGGAGATAGGCTTTGGCCACCTGGTCGAGATGGTCCTCCAGATTGAAGCCCGGCCCGAAGGCCGGCGTTCCTCCGGCCAAAGCCGGAACCATGGCCGCATTGATGATGTCCGGAGGAAGGCTCGCCCGGGAAATCGTCTCCCGTTCCTCGATGGCGCACAGGCGCTCGATGATGTTTTCCAGCTCCCGGACGTTGCCCGGCCAGGAATAATCCACCAAAGCCGTGACGACGTCGGGAGCCAGGCGCTTGAGCTTGCGCCCCATCTTATCGCAATGCTTCCGAAGAAAATGCTGGATGAGAAGGGGAATGTCTTCCGGGCGCTTTCTCAAGGGCGGCATATCGATGGAAATGACGTTCAAGCGGTAATAGAGCTCCTCTCGGAACTTCCCCTCCTCGATCCTTTTGCGGAGGTTCTGGTTCGTCGCCGCGATGATCCGGACGTTGACCGGAATCTCCTCGTTTCCGCCGACCCGGCGGATCGTCCGTTCCTGAAGAACCCGAAACAGCTTGACCTGGGTCCAGGGCGACGTCTCTCCGACTTCGTCCAGGAAAATCGTTCCGGCGTGGGCCGTTTCGAACATCCCTTTCTTGTCCGAAACCGCCCCGGTGAACGAACCCTTGACGTGGCCGAACAGCTCGCTCTCCAGAAGGTTTTCCGGCAGCGCGGCGCAATTGATGGAGACGAAGGCCCGCTCCCGCCGCCGGCTGTTGGAGTGGATCGCCCGGGCGGCCAGCTCTTTCCCCGTCCCGCTCTCCCCGGTGATCAGGACCGTCGAATCGGTGGCCGCCACTTTTTCGATCAGGGAAAAGACCTCCCGCATCGACCGGCTCTTGCCGATCATGTTCTCGAAGCTCGTCTCCTCCCGGAATTTGCGCTTGAGGATCTCGTTTTCTTCCAGCACCCGCCGGTGCTCGAGGCCGTTGGCCACGAGGACTTTGAGCTCCTCGATGTCGAACGGCTTCATGACGTAATCCATCGCCCCCAGGCGGAGGGCTTCGACGGCCTGCTTGACGCTGGCGTACGCCGTGATCATGATGACGGGGACCGAGGGTTTTTCCGCCTTGCTCCGCCGGAGAACCTCCATCCCGTCGACCTGGGGCATCTTGATGTCGCTGATCAGAAGATCGTAGTCCTTCTGCTCGATGTCCTCGAAAATGCTGGGCGTGCCGGGATTCGTCAGGACGGAATAGCCTTCTTTTTTCAGAACGACGCTCAGCAGCTCGACGATCGAGCGCTCGTCGTCGACGATCAGGATCGTGTTCATAGCTGGGCGGCCTCCGGGCCCTCTCCCGCGGTCGGCATGTTCCGGTAAGGCAGCGTGATCTGCACGTCCGTGCCGACTTGAATCTCGGATTTGACCTCGATCTTCCCCCCGTATCCTTCCAGGATCTGGCGGACGACGGCCATGCCCAGGCCGCGCCCGCCGTCGAACCGCGTGTAAAACGGCTCGAACATGCGGCCGAGCTCGGCCGGCGTCATCCCATGCCCCGTATCGACGATCCGGATGCCTAGGCTGCCCTTGCGGGGAAGGCTGAAGTCGATCGAAAGGGTTCCGCCTTCGGGCATCGCCTTGAGGGCGTTGCCGATGAGGTTCCAAAAAACCTGCTTGAACTGCCCGGCGCTGCCGAAATACGGATATTCCGCTCCCGTATAATTCCCCCGGACCGAAACGTGTTCGTTGAGCTCTCCGCTCATCCGGAGCATCGTCAGCGTCTCGGTCAACGACTCGGAGAGATTGAACATGGCGTAGGTCTGCTTGCCGGGGCTGGCCAGGCTCAGAAACTGCTCGATGGAGTCGGAGACGCGCCGCGATTCCTTGACCACGATCTCCATGAGGCGGGACTGCTCCGGATCGAGCGTCAGCTCGCCGCGCAGGACCTGAACCGCGCCGGAGATGGCCGCCAGCGGATTGCGGATCTCATGGGCGACGAAGGCCGAGGCCCGGCCGGCCGCGGCGTCCCTCTCCCGCAATTCGATCTCGAGCTCGGCCGCGTCCAAAGCCGCCCGGGTCCGGTTGAGGCTGGAAGACAGCCGGGACACGAGGATGGCGATGACGAAGTACAGCCCCCAGGCGGTGAAGACCGTGTAAATGGTCAGGCCGATCCCCGTATCGGGAATCTGTTCGCTGCTGAAATAGGGGATCCAGCCGTAAGCGAGGCTGTCGGCGATCGCCCCGTAAGCGATCGAGGCGACGCCCGCGGTGAGCAGGGCCGCCCGGCCGCCCAGGACGAGGCCGGCGGCGATGATCACGAAGACGTAAAGAAAATTCAACTGGCCGCCGACGCCTCCCGAAATGTAAACCAGGGCCGTGATCACGGCCATGTCGGTCAGGATCTGGGCATAGGCCTGGACCCGGTAGTGCCGGTCGAAGAGAAGGAGAAGCAGAAAGACGACGCCGGTAACGTATTCCCCGAGAATCAGGAGATAGAACGGGGTCAACGGGAGAAACGAGCTCGTCGCCCACTGGATGACGACCGAGGCCGCGAACAGCGACGTGACGATGACGAACCGCCCGAGCAGCAGCCAGCGGACGTTCCGTTTGAGCGTCTTCATCCGGTCACTGGATCTGGGCGACGAGGCTGAAGATCGGCAGGTACATGGAAATGAGAAGCGTCCCGACGATGCCGCCGATGAAGATCATCATGAACGGCTCGAGAATGGACAGCAGGGTCGCCACCGTATTGTTGACCTCGTCGTCGTAAAAATCGGCCAGCTTGGACAGCATCCGGTCCAGCGTCCCCGTGGCCTCCCCGACGCTGACCATCTGGTTCATCATGAACGGGAACCGGCCGGTGCTCTTGAACGAATCCGTCAGGCTCCGGCCCTCGGTCACCTGCTTGCGGACGTCCATCATGGTTTTTTCCAGGATCACGTTGCCGGCCGTCGAAGCCGTGATCTTGATGCTCTCCAGCATCGAAACGCCGCCGGACAGGAGCGTGCTCAGCGTCCGGGTGATCCGCGAAATCGAAACCTTCGTCTGCAGGGGACCGAACAGGGGCATCTTGAGGATCAGATTATCGGTCGTCCACCGCCCCCCCTGGGTCTTCCGGTAGTACCGGAACAGGAAGACGGCGGCGACGGCGCCGAGGGCCATGAACAGGATGTATTTCTGGACGAAATCGCTCAGCTTCAAAACCCCGGCCGTCAGGGCCGGCATCTTCGCTTCCATGTCGGTGAAGATCTGGGCGAACGCGGGGATGACCTTCCACAACATGAAAATCGCGACGAGTAAGGCGAAAATGAAAATGGCGGCCGGATAGGTCATGGCCTGTTTGACCTTGGCCTTGAGCTTGACCGAGTTTTCGATGTAATCGGCCAGCCGGGAGAGCATGGTGTCGAGGGTTCCGCTGGATTCTCCCGAGGCGATCAGGTTGCAGAACAGATCGTTGAACACCTTCGGGAACTTGCGGAGCGCCTGGTCCAGGCTCGATCCGGCTTCGACGTCGGACCGGACCTGGATGATGACTTTCTTGAAATAGGCGTTCCGCGTCTGTTCGGCCATGATGTTCAGGCCCTGGATCAGGGGGAGCTCGGCGTCGATCAGGACCGACATCTGGCGGGCGAAAATCGCCAGGTCCTTCTGTTTGACCTTCTCGCCTTTAAGAAAGGGCAGGGAGATGCCGCCCCGGGCCGGCGAGACGCTCTCGACCTTGATCTGCTCCCGCTGCAACAGCCGGGTCAATTCTTCGGCGTTGGCGGCCTGGCGCTGGCCGCTCACGGCGTCGCCGAACTTGTTGATTCCTTTCCAGGCAAAAGACGGCATGAAAACTCCTTGGGTGTCAGCGCTTCACGGGCGCTCCATTGCCGGTCGCCCGGCGCTGGATGAGGTCGGTCAGCTCCTCGGGATTGGAGGTCGCGGACATGGCCGTATCGAGGGAGATGACTTTCCGGGTACACAAGTCGCACAGGTTCTGGTTGAACGTCAGCATGCCGAATTTTTCCTGGCCGAGCTGCATCTGGGAATAGATCTGATGGATCTTGTTCTCCCGGATGAGGTTGCGGACGGCCGGATTCGGGATCAGGATTTCCATGGACAGGACCCGGCCCTTGCCGTCGGCCCGGGGCAGGAGGTTCTGGCACAGGACGGCTTCCAGGGACATCGAGAGCATGACCCGGGTCTGGGTCTGATACTGGGGCGGGAAAATGTCGATGATGCGGGAGATCGTCTCCGGGGCGGAATTGGTGTGCAGGGTCGAAAACGTCAAGTGGCCCGTCTCGGCGACCCGGAGCGTGGATTCAACCGTCTCCTGATCGCGCATCTCGCCGACCAGGACGACGTCGGGGTCCTCGCGCAGCACCGAACGGAGGGCGGCCGGATAAGACAGCGTGTCGGCGTGAAGCTCCCGCTGGTTGATGAGGGCCTTTTTCGGCGTGAAGAAGTACTCGATCGGGTCCTCGATGGTGATGATGTGGACCGCCCGCTCGGTGTTGACGTGGTCGATCATGCAGGCCAGGGTGGTCGATTTGCCGCTGCCCGTGGGGCCGGTCACCAGGATCAGCCCGCGCGGCAGGAAGCACAGCTGGGCGATGCGGGAGGGGATCCCGAGCCGCTGGAAGCTCCACATCGTCGGCAGGAACCGGCGGATGGCCGCGGCCACGCCGCCCTTCTGCATGAACACGTTCGCCCGGAACCGGCCGAGGTCCTTGACCCCGAAGGAAATATCGAGTTCGAGCTTCTCCTCGAACAGCTTTTTCTGCTTGTCGGTCAGGATGCTGTAAATCAGCTGCTTGGTCTCGGTCGGCGAAAGCGGCGGATGGTCGAGGGATTTGAGCTCCCCGTAGATGCGGATCCGAGGGGGGATAAAAGTCGTCAGGTGAAGGTCGCTGGCGTCGGCTTCAACGGCCACCTTGAGGAGCTCGTGCATGGACATGGGCATCGCGGCTCTCCTAGTCTCGGACGGTCTCGCGCAGGACTTCCTCCGGCGACGTGATGCCGGCCATGACCTTGATCAGGCCGCTGCGCCGCATCGTGATCATTCCGGCCTCGATGGCCTTCTTCTTGATCTCCTTGGACTGGGCCCGCAGAAGGATCATCTCCCGAATGGCCGGGTTGAGCTCCATGACCTCGAAGAGGGCGGTCCGGCCCTTGTAGCCGGAATTATGGCAGATCTCGCAGCCCCGCCCCTGCATGATCGTGGCGCTTTCGGCTTCTTCGGGCGAAAAACCCATCTCGATCAGCGACGGGACCGGGAGCTTGACCGGCGCCCCGCATTTCTTGCAGACCCGGCGGACCAGCCGCTGGGCGACGACGAGGGCCAGGGAATCGGCGATGAGAAACGGCTCGATGTTCATGTTGATCAAGCGGTGGGCGGTGGCCGCCGAGTCGTTCGTGTGAATCGTGGAGAAGACGAGGTGGCCGGTCAGGGCGGCCTTGATGGCCGTGTCGACGGTCTCCTGGTCGCGCATTTCTCCGATCAGCATGATGTCCGGGTCCTGGCGGAGGAAGGCCCGGAGGGCCGCGGCGAACGTCAGGTTGATTTCGTCGCGGATGTTGACCTGGTTGATCCCGGGCATGTAGAACTCGACCGGGTCCTCGGCGGTCATGATGTTCTTTTCCATCCCGTTGAGGGTCGAGATGGCCGAGTAGAGGGTGTTCGTCTTGCCGCTTCCGGTCGGGCCGGAGACGAGGATGATGCCCCACGGCCGGGCGATCGCCCGCTGGAACGTCTCCAGGGATTCGGGCTCGAAGCCGAGCTTGTTGAGGTCGATGTTGAGGTTGTCGCGGTCGAGGATACGGGCGACGATCTTCTCCCCGAAAATCGTGGGGAGGCAGGAAATACGCATATCGACTTCTTTTTTGCCCTTGGCCGCGTCCAGCTTGGCCCGCATCTTGATCCGGCCGTCCTGAGGCAGGCGCTTCTCGGCGATGTCCATGTTGGACATGATCTTCACGCGCGACGTCAGCGGGTTCTTGAACTTCATCGGGAGGTTCATCGTCTCGTACAGGATGCCGTCGATCCGGTACCGGACGCGGAAGGACTTCTCGTACGGCTCGAAATGGACGTCGCTGGCCCCTTTCTTGATGGCCTCGACGAAGATGTTGTTGACCAGGGTGATGATCGGGGCCTCGTCGGGGATTTCGTCCTCTTCCCCGCCCTCTTCGACTTCGTCCTTGACCTCCTCGATCTGTTCGATGACGCTGACCTTCGTGTCCTCGGCCAGCTCGATCTCCTCGATCGATTTCTTGACCTTGACGGCGTGGCCCGCGCCGTAATACTTGTTGATCGCGTTGAGGATCCCGGCCTCGGAGGCGATGACCGGCTGGATGCTCAGGCCGGTGCGAAAACGGATGTCCTCGATGATGTCCAGGTCGGTCGGATCGACCATCGCCAGGGTCAGGAAAGACCGGATCCGATGGATGGGCATGACCAGGGACTTGCGGGCCGAATCGGCGGTGATCAGATTGATGACGTCGGGATAGACTTCAAACTGGTCGAGATCGATGTACGGGTATCCCAGCTGGCGGCTCAGTCCCTGGGCCATTTCCTCGCCCGAAACGAAATTGAGGGCGACAATGGCCGAGCCGAGGGGGATATCATGCTTTTTTTGAAATTCCAGAGCGGTTTTGAGCTGATCCTGCGTCAGGATCTTCTCTTTAACCAGGACTTCGCCGAGCGTGGAACCCATCGTTACCTTTGAATTACATTTTTATCCGTATTGACAAATAATGTCAATCCTGTTGACACAAGATTCTCCTAACATAGAGAGACACTCCTCCTTCCTGGAATTATCACCTTGAAGCCGGTCCGGGTCAAATTTTTCCGGAAACCGTATCCTGAGAGAGATTCTTATTCTTCCAGGCCTTACGGACCAGAAGACAAACGGCCAGGATGATCAAGGCCAGGAGAAGGCGGGCCCCCCAGAGATAGGGCTGCCGTTCGGCGGGCTCGCCTTTCATCAGGAATTTGCCGATCGCGTCCTGATATGTCCAGACCCCGAGGATAACCAGCATGTAGGCGGGCGTGATGTACTTGAGGATGAATTTGAAAATCCCGGGGATTTTAAAATCCGCCCCTTTATGCATTTCCTCCCAGCCTTTTTTCAGGCCGAAAATCCAGGAGAAAACGATGATTTCCAGGGCTCCGAAAACGACGATGCCGAACGTGCCGACCCAGAAGTCAAGCTCGTCCAGGACGCCGTATTTGAAGAAAACGACGACGAACATGATGGCCGCGACCAGAAAGCCGAAGATCGTATGGACGGCTTTCTTTCGGGTCATCTTGAATTCCTCCGTGAGGAAGGCGACCAGCGGCTGGAGGAACGCGACCGAGGTCGTGATCCCGGCGATGAAGAGAAGCAGGAACCACAGGGCCCCGAAGAACTGGCCGAACGGGATTTTCTGGAAGATGATGGGCAGGGAAACAAATCCCAGGTCGAACGCTCCGCCCTTGGCGATGGCCTGCGTCTGGGTCAGCCCGAAATAAGCCACGGCCACAGGGATCGCGATCGTCCCGCCCAGGATGACTTCGGCGAATTCGTTGACCGAAGACGTCGCCAGGCCGTTGAGGGTGATGTCTTCTTTCTCCCGGACATAAGAGGCATAGGTCAGGATCATTCCCTGGCCCAGGCTCAGGGTGAAAAAGATCTGGCCGGCGGCGACCAGCCAGACCGACCCCTGGGAAAGGCGGCTGAAGTCGGGATTCCACATGAAGCCCATCCCGTTGGCGATGTTCCAATCGGGCTGGGCGGGATCGGGCACGCCGAGGGTCAGCACCCGGACGACCAGGATAATGCCGAAGACGAAGAGCAGGGGCATGCCGTAGCGGGCTAGAAGCTCAATCCCCTTGGAAATCCCCCGGCTGATGAAGAGGTAATTCATCGCCAGGCAAATGGCCAGGAAAATCAATACGGGAACGAGAGAAGAGAAAAACGAATTGGCTTCAACGCCCTGGAACCCTTTTAAAAAGGAGGTCATGGCTTCCTGGTTGGCGTGGCCGAAATATTTGCCGGTGGCCGAGAACCAGGCATAGCCCAGGCACCAGGCCATGATGAACAGGTAATATACGGCGACGGCGAACGGGATGAAGATGCCGAACGCCCCGATATATTTCGATACCGGGTGTTTCCACATGACGTGGAACATGCCGGGTCCCGAACCATGGCCGCGCGCGCCGCCGTGCCGGCCGATCGTCCACTCGACCCACATCATGGGAATGCCCATGAGAATGAGGGCGCAAAAGTACGGGATGAGAAACGCCCCGCCGCCGTTGGACGCGGCTTTGGCCGGGAAGCGGAGGAAGTTGCCCAAGCCGATCGCGTTTCCGGCCATGGCCAAAACCAGCCCGATGCGCGAAGCCCAGCGGTCGCGTTTCTGCTCGGCCGCGGTTTCGACGACGGCTTTCTTCTTTTCGAATAAAACGCGATAAAGGCAATAGAAGCTCAATCCGATGATGATCCCCCAACCGAAAATGAGGGAAAGCCAGCCCGAAGTTGAAAGCCCTTGAATCATGTCGCCCTCCGGAAAAAGGCGTTTCGGCGGACCGATTGGAGCCTACGGAAAAGGACGTATATCATGAGTCCGTTTCCAAGTCAAAAACGGAAATAACGGGCATGATACCAGATGCAGGATGCATATTTTTCTTTACTTGATAAACTTTTTTAAATATAATCGGTACGAATTATGCTAACGGCGACGTTCTTATAGCAGAGCCTTTCTGCCACCAAGAAAAACATGGCGGTATCAGGCGCAAATGCGAGACTCAGGCCCTTGCGTGTTCGTACACCCTTTCCGGCGATTCAATCCCCTATTCACCAGGAGCTAAAGGCATGAACGAAGAGAAACCGTCCCCGACTCCCGCTCAGGCGAGAATCCTCCCGAAAGACAATCGATCCTTGAAGGACAGGCGGACGACCGATCGCCGCCATGACGGGCCCGCCGCGAGCGAATCGGAGCGCCGGATCGGCGATCGCCGCAAGCACGACCGCCGCTTGATTCAAGTTTCCAAGCATTTTGATTTCGTCAGGCTGGTCAATGAAAAAGGGATCAATCCCTACGAAAAACATTATGACCGCCCGGCCGGCGGAGAAGTCGTCTACCAGGGGAAAAACATCATCAACCTGGCCTCGGTCGATTACTTCAATTTCGCCCAGAACAAGGAGATCAAGAAAACGGGCCGGGCGGCCATCAGCACCTATGGGGCCGGCGGATTTTCTTCGAAAATGTCTCTCGGCTTTCTGGACGTCCATTACGAATTGGAGCAGAAGCTGGCCGAGTTCATGGGAAAAGAAAGCGTCCTGCTCTTCAATTCCGGATATCTGGCCAACCTGGCGATCATCACCTCGCTGATCCCCCGCAACTCGACCATCTTCCTCGATCAGAAATGCCACTTGAGCATCCACCACGCCTGCCTGTTGTCCCAGAAAAAGTATTACCGCTATTCCAACAACGATATGGAAGATCTGGAGCGGCTGCTTCAGAGGCACCGGGACGAACCGGAAAAATGGATCATCACCCTGGGCGTCTTCAGCTCGACCGGCTATCTGGGAAAGCTGAAGGAGATCGCCGCCTTGGCGCGGAAATACAAGGCCCGGATCTTCATCGACGACGCCCACGGCATCGGCGTCTACGGGGACCATTTGCGCGGCGCGGCCGATCATTTCGGGGTTCTGGACGAAATGGACCTGATCATGTGCCCGTTCCAGATGGCCTTCGGCAACATCGGGGCATTCGTCGTCGGCAAGCAATACCAGCTGAAACCCGCCCATACCGAGACCTGGCCATACATGTTCACGTACAACATCCCGCCGGTCAACGCCGCCTGCATCCTGAGAGCCCTCGAGATTCTGCGGGAAAAAGGACCCCGGCTTCAGAAAAAGCTCATGGCCAACGTCTCCTATCTCCGGGACCGCGTGTCTTCCCTCGGCTATGAAATCCTCAACCCGGAAGGGCACATCATCCCCATCGTCATCGGCGACGAAATCAAGGTTTTCGAATACGCCAAGTACCTGTTCACCCGCGGCCTCTGGGTTCAGCCGTTCGTTCACCCGGCCGTCCCCAAAAGCAAGGCCACGGTCCGGGTGACCTGCACGGTCGGCCACACCTTTAAAGAGCTGGACGAAGCTGTTAGAATATTCACCGAGGCCTATCGCTGGCTCAAGGCCGGCTGAGGTTTTATGGCGTATACCGCGTTTTTTTCCGCGTTGCTCTGCCTTCTTGTGGGATATTTCGTCTATTCCCACGGGAAGGGATATCCGGTCAACCGCAATTTTTTCATCATCAACATTCTGATCTTCCTCTGGAACAGCGGGGATTTTGTCGTCCCCCTTCTCGCCGACTTCCACGGCGCGGCTTTGTTTTACGATCGGTTCTCCCAATTGGGCGGGGTTTTGATAACGCCGGCGTTTATCATTTTCATCCGGTCGCTGACCGGGCATAGCTTTAAGGAAACCATCAAACAGCCGCTGTTCCGCGTCTTCGCCGCTTTCTCCCTCGTCTTCCTCGGCCTGATCCCGACTCCTCTTCTCATCAAAGACATCGAGGTCCGCCCGTTCAAGGAAATCCCGGGCGCCCTGCTCGTTGTGGAAATCGGCGCGTTTTTCCTCGTCATCCTCTACGGCCTCGGGCATTTGTTGAAGGAACGGCGGACGGCCAGTCTCCCCCAAAAAATCCGGCTCACCTATTTCGGAATCGCCATTCTGGCGGGGATCCTTTCCGCTATCGCCTGGTTCCTCATCATCTCCCTGTTTCCCGGCTCCTCCACGAAAATCATCTATGTCTTCGAAGTCACGTACGTTCTCCTGACGGCCTTTGCCATCCTCCGGCATCACTTGATGAACATCAACATCATCATCAAGAAAACCGTGGTTTATTCGGTCCTCAGCGCATTGGTCACCGGCATCTATCTGGCCCTGTTGCTGGGATTTGAAGCGCTTTTCAGCTCGCTTCGGGGCGGGATCACGCTGATTGAAAAAATCGTCGCCGCCTTCATCATCGCCGCGACGTTCCAGCCCATGCGCAATTTCGTCGAAAAGACGATCGATCGGATTTTCCTGCGAGGCAAGATCGATTACCAGGAAGCTCTGGCCCGATTTACCCGCTCGCTCGGTTCCGTCCTCGAGCTCCGCGAGCTGGTCGATCTCCTGGTCTCCATATCGGGGATCCTGGGAGCGAAAAACGTGGCCATCATGCTCAAGGACGACCAGATCGGACGGTTCCGGGTTCTGGCCTCGACCGGTCTGGAAGCCCAACATCATGATATCGGTTTCGATAATCTCAACGACGTCGTCCGGATTCTCGGCTCGGCCAATAAAATCATCACCGCCGAGGACATCAAGAGCCTGACCGAGGCCCCCGGCAACAAAGGCCTCGCCGAAGAGGTCGCCACCCTCCGGGCGGAAGTCATCATCCCCATCTTCGTCAAGGGAGACTTGGACGGCATCCTGTTCCTGGGAGAGAAGCATTCCGAAGAGCCGTACGACCGGAGCGATTTCAACCTTCTCGCCACCCTGGCCGACGAGGCCGGCATGGCCATCGAGAACGCGAAGCTATACGGCAGCGTCAAGCGGACATACTTCGAAACGGTCCAGGCCCTGGCCCGGGCGATCGAAGCCAGCGACGAATACACGCGCGGCCATTCGGAGCGGGTCACGAAGATTTCCGTGGAAATCGCCAAGCGCATCCGGCTCGGACGGGAAAAGATCGACACCCTGAAATTCGCCGGCATCCTCCACGACGTCGGGAAAATCGGAGTCATCAAGGAAGTTCTGCACAAGCCCGCGAAATTGAGCGATCTTGAATTCGCCCTCATCAAGAACCACCCGGCCCTGGGCGAGGAGATCATCAAGCCGGTCGCCTTCCTGGACAAGATCCGTCCCGTCATCCGCCATCACCACGAGCGCTTCGACGGCCGCGGGTATCCGGACGGCCTGGCCGGAAACGACATCCCTCTCCTCTCCCGGATCATCGCCGTGGCCGACACGTATGACGCCATGACCAGCCATCGCCCCTATCGGAGCGCTTTGAGCTCCGAGATCGCGGTCGCGGAAATCAAAAAATGCTCGGGGACGCAATTCGATCCGGAGATCGTTCAGGCGTTCATTGAAATCGCCGGAACCCTGTCCTGACCGCCGAAGCCGGGCGATCATTGACACTTCGCCGAATCCGGCCGGATAATTCATCCTGAATCAAAATCCGGGCCTGCGTCCGAAAGGAGCCGGAGGATGCTCGAAAGAATGATGAAAAACCGGACGGGATTTCTGGCGGCCGCGCTGCTGGCCGCGGCCGGCTGCTCCGGACCTCAGACCGGGGGCGAATCCCTGCGTGTCGCCCTCGTCTTCGATATCGGCGGCCGGGGGGACGGGGGGTTCAACGATCTGGCGTATCAAGGGCTGGACAAGGCGGTCCGGGAGCTCGGCGTGCGGCCGATCCTCCACGAACCGAAAAGAAACCTGGAGCGGGAGCTCGCCCTGAATGAAGTCGCCGCTTCGGACGCGGACCTGATCATCGGCGTCGGCTTTTCCTTCGCCGACCGGCTGTCCGCGCTCGCCGCGCAACACCCGGAAAAGAAGTTCGTCTGCATCGACTACGCTTCGAAAACCGGCCCGGACGGCCGGACGATCCCGCCGCCGGCCAACCTTGCCGGCCTGGGTTTCAAGGAGGAGGAAGGCTCCTATCTGGTCGGAATGATCGCCGCCCTGAAAAGCCGGACGGGGAAAATCGGATTCGTCGGCGGGATGGACGGCCCGGTCATCCGGAAATTCGAGGCCGGATACGTCGCCGGGGCCGAATCCGTCCGGACCGGGATCATCGTTCTCTCGAAATTCGCCGGATTATCCGCCCGGGCCTTCAACGATCCGGCCAAGGGATACGAGCTTGCCGACCGGATGTTCAAGGAAGGCGCGGACGTGATTTACCAGGCGGCGGGGGCCACCGGCGCGGGGGTCTTCCAGGCGGCGAGGGAATCCGGCTTTTGGGTGATCGGCGTGGACGTCGATCAGTTCGACCAGGCCCCGGGGCGCGTCCTGACAAGCATGGTCAAGCACGTCGAAGTGACGGTCTTTGAAAGCATCAAGTCCTGCGTGGAAAAACGTTTTTCGGGAGGGGAAAAGACCTTCGGACTGAAAGAAAACGGCGTCGGTTTCGTCTGCGACGACCGGAACAGGGAATGGATCGGGCCGGACGCGGTCAAAGCCGCCCGAAAGGCGGAAGAAAAAATCGTCGCCGGAAAGGCGGTCGTTCCCGCCGCCGCCCAGGCCCGCGCCCGGATCGAGGAAGGCCTCCTCCTGGACATTCTGTCCCGGCTTCAGGAAGAGATCGCCGCGGTTCTCGAGACGCTGAACGGAGACCTGGCCCGAAGCGCCCGGAGCCTTTCCGGCCTCGATCCGGCCGGCGAAGAAGCCCGCGGCGTTTTGCGCGACTTGTATGGATCGCACCCCTACATCATCGACTGCGAGACGGTCAACGACCGGGGAATCATGACGGCCGTCGAGCCGCCCGCTCTTCGTTCCTCGGAGGGCGCCGACATCAGCGCCCAGGCGCATATGATCAAGCTGTTTAAAACCCATCAACCGGTCTTGAGCGGCTCCTTCCGGTCGGTCGAGGGGCCGGAAGCCGTCGCTTTCCATCACCCCGTCTTTTCGCCGGACATGCGCTTTGCCGGCTCGGTCTCGGCCCTTTTCGCTCCGGAATACGTCCTGGCCGGCGTCGTCGGGCCGGTCTCCTCCAACCTGCCCGTCGACATCTTCCTGATGCAGGCCGACGGCCTGGTGATCTTCGACGCGGATCCGAAACAGATCGGCCTCAACGTCTTCACCGATCCGATGTACGAGCCGTTTCCGGAGCTTCGGGAGCTGGCCAAGAGCGTCGCCGGGGCGAAGGAGGGGACGGGGACCTACCGGTTCTTCGAAAAAGGCATCGGCCCGGCGACCGCGGAGACGGCGTATTGGCGGACCGTCGCCGTCACCGGGACCGAATGGCGCCTCGTCATCACCTGCGCCACGGACAGCCTCGTCAAATAAAGCCATCCTCAAGCCCTGATCAACGGCCGATCCCGGGCGGCGCGCTTCTTTGACATCATCCCTCCGCCTGCGTAACTTTAAGACAAGGAAGATTTTCCTTGAGGAGGGGACTATGAGCTTTAAAACCCTGATGTCGATCAAAGCGCTGATCTGCCTTGGTTTCGGGCCCGTCTTGCTGTTTTTTCCGGGCTGGATCCTGGGATTATTGGGCACGGTCTACGGGACGGGGGCGGCCCTGACGGCCAGGGAATACGGGGCCACTCTGGTCGGCAATCTCTTCCTGACCTGGCTGGCAAGGAAAGCGGAAGAGGGCGTCGCCCGCCGGGCGATCGTCTGGGATCTCTTCGTCTACGACGCGATCGCCTTAGTGGCCACGATCGTGCTTTTATTGACAGGCGGATTGAATCCGCTCGGTTGGGGCGTCGCGGCGATTTACTTCTTCTTTGCCGTCGGATTCGGCCTCTTTTTGAAACCGGCAAAGAAGGCCGCCTGATTTTCGGGGCAAGCATCATTTCTCGCCCGGGCTCCGGAAACCGGCCCTGGATGACGAACGCGAAAAAAAATTCGTCCGCTACCGCGGCAAGAGGACCGAAAAGGTCGTTCCTTCGCCGATCCGGCTCTTGACGGAAACCGTGCCTTGATGGGCCAGGACGATGTGCTTGACGATCGCCAGTCCGAGACCGGTACCGCCGAGCTTTTTCGACCTCGATTTATCGACGACGTAGAACCGCTCGAAAACATGGGGGAGATGTTCGGCGCCGATGCCTGGTCCCGTATCTTCGACTTCAACGACGATGTTCGCATCCCGGGCGGAAAGCCGGACCTTCACCATCCCCTTCTCCGTGTATTTCACGGCGTTGTCGACGAGGTTGAGAAGCAGGCCTTCCATCTGTCCGGCGTCGGCTTGAAAGGTCGGAAGCTGAGGAGACGCCTCCAGGGATAGGACAAGTCCTTTCTCGCCCGCCCGCTTCTCGAACATCTTGAGAATCGATTCCGCCATCGGTTTCAAATCGACTTCCGTTTTTTCGATCTTCGGCCCCCGCTCTTCGAGCTCGGAGAGGACAAGGAGGTCCTGGACGATGGCGATCAAGCGCTCGGTGTTCCGGCGGATGATCTCGAGATAGGGACGGTTCTCCTCCACGGCCCGGGGCTCGATGGTCTCCAGGAAGCCCTTGATCGCCGTCAGCGGGGTCCGCAGCTCGTGGGACACGTTGACGACGAAATCTTTCTTGGATTTCTCGAGGGCCCGGATCTCGGTGATGTCGTGGAGGGTCACGACCAGCCGATTGCCGGTCGGAAGGTGGGCGACGCTGCAGTAATAGACGCGATCCCCGATCGAGCCCTCCTCGGAGGTCTCCGCCGCCGAGGTCCGGGCCTTCCGGACGGCTTCGACCAGGGCCGTGCTCCTGACGACCTCCCAGAAGAACCGGCCTTCGGGCTGATCGATTCCGACCGCCCGGCGGAAGCTCGCGTTGCAGAGCTCGATCCGCTCGCCGGCCGAAAGCACGCCCAAGCCCTCGTGCATCGAGGCCAGGATGCCCTCGATCTCCTCGTTCTTCATCCGGATCTCGTCGAACATCGTCTCGAGCCGTCCGGTCATGGCGTTGAAGCTCTGGGCGAAGCGCTTGAATTCGCCGCTCCGGCGGCTTGAGACCGCGACATCGAAGTCGCCGGCGGCTACCCGGGCCGAGGCGTCGATGACCTCGCGGACCGGGCCCGAGACGGACCGGCTGAGAAGAAGGCCGATCAGGAGGGCCGCAAGCATCACCAGGCCGACGACCTTGAGGAGCTCACGGCGGAAGATTTTCAGGAGCGCATCGATGTTCTTTATGAACAAGCTCAGCCGGAGGACGCCCACGATCCGCCCGGAATCCCTGAGCGGGAAGCTCAGGTACATCATGTCCTGATTCAGGGTGGCGCTGCGCCGGATGGACCTCCGTTCCTGCCCCCCGAGCGCGGCCTGAATTTCCGGACGATAGAAATGGTTCTCCATATCGCGCGCGTCTTTTTCCGAATCGGCCAGCACCCGGCCGCTCGGTTCGATCACCGTGATCCGGGTCCCTGTCTCACGGCCGAAGGCCAGGACGAGGTCCCTCAGGTCGCCCGGCCCGGCGCCGGTCAGATAAGGAATGATTTGGGGCTCGAGAAGGACCGCGATGTGCTCGAGGGCGGAGCTCTTCTCCTCGATATTGTGTTTCCGCATCAGCGGAGGCGCAAACAACAGGACCGCAACGGCCAGAAGAATGACGACCGCCGCGTAGCCGGAGAAAAGCCGGAGAAAAAGCGTCTTTTTCATTCTTCGAGCTTGTAGCCGACGCCGCGGACATTTTTGACGAGCGAACCCCCCTCCTTCAGCTTTTCCCGGAGGTTGCGGATATGAACGTCGATCGTCCGGTCGATGACCGCCTTTTCCTGGCCCCAGAGGAAATCGAGGATCTGGTCCCGGGTGAAGACCCGGCCCTTGCGCGAGGACAGGAGCTGAAGGATCTTGAATTCCGTCGCCGTCAGCTCGACTCTGTTTCCGCCGACGAGGACCTCGAACTTGTCGAGGTCGATGACCAGCGGGCCGACGGCGATCCGCCGCGAAGCCTCGCCGCTGACCGGCCGCCGCAAGACGGCGTGGATGCGGGCGACGAGCTCTTTGACCGAGAACGGCTTGGTCACATAGTCGTCGGCGCCGAGCTCCAGGCCGACGACTTTGTCCGATTCGTCCCCCCGGGCGGTCAGCATGATGATGGGAATCTCGGCCAGGCTTTCCGTCCTTCGGAGATGACGGCAGACTTCAAGGCCGTCGGTGCCGGGAAGCATCAAATCGAGCAGGATGAGATGGGGTTTTTCCCGGTCCAGATACCGGTAGAGGCCGTCGGCATCCTGAAAGCCCTCGAAGCGGTAACCGGCCTTGTTGAGGCTGACCTTGAGGAGCTCAAGAATGTCGGGCTCGTCATCCAGGGCGGCGATGACTTGAGGCATAGGGGCGATCCCTCCGATCGGTCCTTTCATTATATTCGAATTCATCCTTTTCGGCACGTTCAGGAACCGATCAGGACGTTCAGGACAAGGACCGTCGTTATGGCCGCGGCGGCGAAGAGCAGGGCAGGGATCCAAGGGAATCCCGACGGGCTCCCGTACCAGCGGACGATCAAACGGAAGCTCCAGGCCGCCGTCGCGCCGCTCAGGAGAGAAATCAAGAAGGCGGCGAGAGGGCTCATCCTTCCGCTCCGTCCGCGCGTTCCTTGGAACCGGCTTCGCGTCCCTCAAAATGATGCTTGATCGTTTTCCCCTTAACCAGGTAAATGACGTCTTCGGCGATATTCGTGGCATGGTCGGCGATCCGCTCGAGATGGCGGCCGACGAGAATGAGGTCCACCGCCCGCGGGATCGTGCCCGGGTCCTGCATCATATACGTCAGCAGCTCCCGGAAGACCTGGTCATTGAGCTCATCGATCCGGTCGTCCCGTTCACAGACGTCCCGGGCCAGACGCTCGTCTCCCTCGATGAACGCCCGGATGGCGTCCCGGACCATCTCCTGGGCGTTTCGGGCCATCAAGGGAATATCGATCAACGGTTTGAGCTGGGGCGTCTTGAGAAGGTCGAGCGTCCGCTCGGCGATATTGACCGCCAGATCGCCGATCCGCTCAAGATCGCTGCCGATCTTCATGGCCGAGGTGATGAAGCGCAAGTCGGCCGCCATGGGCTGACGCAAGGCCAGCAGGCGCAGACACGTCTGCTCGATTTCGATATCGAGGAGATTGACGGCCTCTTCCCGTTCGAGGACCTGACGGGCCGGGCCTTCCTCCCGGTCCACGAGGGCCCCGACGGCCAGGGCGATATGCTCCTCGGCCCGGGTCGCCATGTCGAGAAGTCTCTTTCTGAGGAATTTCAGCTCCTCGTCAAACGGCCGTTCCGCCTTATCCATGGCTCCTCCTCCGGCAGTCGGACACCTCCGCTCAACCAAACCTTCCCGTGATGTAATCCTCGGTGAGCTTGTTGGCCGGGGCCGTGAAGATCCGGCCGGTCGGCCCGAACTCGACAAGCTCGCCGAGCATCATGAAGGCGGTGAAGTCGGAGACCCGAGCCGCCTGCTGCATGTTATGGGTGACGATAATGACGGTGTAATCCTTTTTGAGGCGTTCGATGAGGTCCTCGATTTTGGCCGTGGCGATGGGGTCGATGGCCGAGCACGGCTCATCGAAAAGAATGACCTCGGGTTTCACGGCCAGGGCCCGGGCGATGCAGAGCCGCTGCTGCTGCCCGCCGGACAGGGCGAAAGCGTTTTCGTCCAGCCGGTCCTTGACCTCGTCCCAGAGAGCCGCGCCGCGGAGGCTTTTCTCGACGACGGTTTCGATCGCCCTCTTGTCCCTCATCCCGTTGATCCGGAGACCATAGGCGACATTGTCGTAGATCGATTTTGGGAACGGATTGGGCTTTTGGAAGACCATCCCCACCCGCCGCCGAAGCTCGACGACGTCGACGTCGGGGGCGTGGATGTCGCGTTCGTCGAGCCGAATGCGGCCTTCGACCCGGCTGCCGGCGACGACGTCGTTCATGCGGTTGAGGGTCCGGATGAAGGTCGACTTGCCGCAGCCCGAGGGCCCGATGAGGGCGGTCACCTTTCTGTCGTAACATTCGATGGAGACGTTCTTGAGGGCCCGGTTCGGGCCGTAATAGAAATCGAGATTCTCGGTTTTGATCTTGACGGGATTCTGTGCGGTGCTCATCGTTGTTTCCTTCGCAGCCGGTACCGGAGGATGACGGCCGCCATGTTCAAGCCCAGGACGAGAAGGATCAGGACCAGAGCGGTCCCGTAGGCCAGGGGCCGGACCTGTTGGGTGGCGTGGTGCTGGGTGGCCATGATGTAGAGATGATACGGAAGGGCCATGAACTGGTCCTTCAGGGACTTGGGGAGGAACGGCAGGTAGAAGGCCGCTCCGGTGAACAGGATCGGGGCCGTCTCCCCCGCGGCCCGGGCCAGACCGAGGACCGTTCCGGTCAGCATGCCGGGCACGGCGTACGGCAGGACGTTGGTCCGGATGGCCTGCCACTTCGTCGCTCCCAGAGCCATCGCCCCTTCGCGGTAGGAGTTCGGGACGGTCTTGAGGGCTTCCTCGCTGGCCGTAATCGTCCAGGGCAGGGTCATGAGGCCCAGGGTCAGCCCGGCGGAAAGAACCGACGTCCCGAAGCGCATGACGTTGACGAAAAGGATGACCCCGAACAGACCGTAGACGATGGATGGGACGCCCGACAAGTTGCGGATCGACAGGCGGATCAGGCGCGTCAGGCGGGAGGGGCGGGCATACTCGTGGAGGTAAATCGCCGCGCCCATGCCCAGGGGGACGGCCAGGACGGCCGTGATGACGGTGACGAGAAACGTGCCGAAGATCGCCGGAAAGATGCCGCCTTCGGTCATGCCCCGCCGCGGCATTTGGCTCACGAATTCCCAGGAGACGGCGCCGCCGCCCTTCTTGACGATGTCGAAAAGGAAAAACAGGAGGACGGCCAGGACGAGGCCCATGGCCGCACGGAGGGCGAAGAAACCGATCGTTTGGACGATGCTTTTTTTGGTCGAGCGTTTCATCGTTCGCGCTCCTGGTATTTATGGAGGACGATATCGGCGATCAAGTTGACGGCGAACGTCATGATGAACAGGACCAGGCCGATGGCGAACAATGCATAGTAATGGGTCGTGTAATACGGCACTTCGCCGAGCTCGATGGCGATGCCGGCGGTCATGGTCCGCACCGAGCTCAACAAGCCGTGCGGGAAAGCCCGGGCGTTGCCCGTGGCCATCAGGACGGTCATCGTCTCGCCGATCGCCCGGCCCAGGCCGAGCATGACCGCGGCGATGATTCCCGAAAGGCCGGCCGGAAGCTTGACCCGGACGAGGGTCTGCCAGCGGGAAGCGCCCAGGGCCAGGGACGCCTCGTTGTAGGCCTTGGGCACCGCACTGAGCGAGTCTTCGGAGATGCTGATAATCGTCGGCAGGGCCATGACCGCAAGCAGGAGGCTGCCGTTCAAGGCGTTGAGGCCGTTGCCCGTGTGGAAGATCTTCGCCAGCAGCGGCCCGACCAGAACGAGGCCGAGGAAGCCGATGACGACCGACGGGATGGCGGCCAGGACCTCGACGACCGGCTTGAGGACTTCCCGCGCCCGCCAGTGAGCGACGTCGGAGAGGTAAGCCGCGACGCCGATTCCGATCGGCACGGCCAGGAGCAGAGCCCCACCCGTGACCAGAAGCGTGCTGACGAGCATCGACAGGATGCCGTATTCGAGCTTTTCCGGCGAGGTCGGGTCCCAGGCCGTCTTTGTCAGAAACTCGCCGATTTTGATCTCGCGGAAAGCCGGAATCGCCGTGGCGACGAGCGTCAAAAAGACGCCGACGAGGACCAGAACCGCCGCGATGCCGCAAGCGAAGAAGAAGGCCTTGATCGCCGCTTCGCGGAGGTTCCGTCCCGTCGTTCGCATCTGACTTATTTGAAGGCCTTGTCGTTTTCGGCCTTGGACTTCCCTTCGCCGATCGTGAAGAAGCCCTCGCGCTCGACGACGGCCTGGCCTTCGGGGCCGACGGTCCATCTCAGAAACCGATCGACGTCGCTCTTGGGCTTGCCGTTGGTCGACATATAAAGCGGCCGGGAGACGGGGTAGTCCCCGGAGTCGACGGCCGCCTTGTCCATCGGCAGAAAGCCCCGGCCGTTCGGCTCCTTGGAGATTTTGAGGACCTTGAGGCCCTTGCGGATCCGGCGGTTCTCGTCGTAGAGGTAGCCGACGCCGACGTAGCCGACCGCGCCTTCGTCCTGGAGGATGCCCTCGATGATCTGGGCGTTGCCGTTCATCTCCTTCATGTCCGCCGAGTAGTTCTTGTTGCCGAGGACGTGCTCCTGCATGAAGACGTAAGTCCCGGAATTGGATTGGCGGCCGTAAAGGGAGACGGGTTTATCGTAGAGCCCCAAGGTCTTCCAGTTTTTGATCTCGCCGCGGTAGAGAGCGCCGACCTGGGCCATGGTCAGCTGGTCGATGGGATTTTTTTCATTGACGATGATGCTCAGACCGTCGACAGCCACGACGAATTGCCGGGGCGAGACGCCCTTTTCCCAGGCCTGATCGATCTCTTTCTGTTTCCACTCGCGCGAGTGGTCGGCGATGTCGCATGTCTGATTGATGAGACCCGTGATGCCCGTGCCGGAACCGCCGCCGAGCACGGCAATCGCCGCCCCGGGAGTTTTACCCATATACTCTTCGGCCAGGATTTGAACGAGGTTGACCATGGTGTCCGAGCCCTTGACCTGGATCATTTTCCCGGCGGGCATGGCCGGAAGGAGCGATCCGAGAAGGGCCAGAGCGGCGATTGCCGCGATGACGATTTTTTTCATATTGTTTCTCCTTGATATTTTGCGTCTTAGAAGGACAGGAAGAAGGTCAGGTTGAAGACGACGTCGTTGTTCTTCGCCGCGTTGGCGTTGTAGCGGACGCCGTTCTTGTAGCCGGTGAACCAGATATTCGGCTGAAGCTTCCAGGAGGCGTGATAGGGCGCCCAGTCGAAGCCCACGATGACCAGGCTCATGTCGAGGTCCCGGTCCAGGCTGTTCGGCACATAGTTGTCGTAGCGGGCGAAAAGCTGGAGCTTGTCGGCCTGGATGACGTAACGTCCGAACACCGACCAGCCGCGCCGGTCGAACTTCCCGCCGGCCGTCTGGTTGAGGTCGGCCTTGAAGGTGAACCACTCGCCGGCGAGGACGAGGTTCTTGACCATTTCAAAGAAAGCGTCGACCTTGTAGATCGCCGCGGCCGGCTTGGTCTCGGAGGGAAGGGACGCGACGGGGAGCTTGCGCTCGTAGTCCATGTAGCCGACGACAGAGAATCCGGCGACGGGGGTGATCTGGGCCTGGAGCTCGATCTCCTTGAATTGGTCGTTCTCGGCGTGGGAGTAATGCGTGCCGTTATAGATGCCGGCCGCGAGGCGGAAATATTTGGACACGGAATACTTGAGGGACGCCCCGATGTCGGCGCTCGTGGCCAGGATATCCGCCCGGGTGATGTCCTTGTAGCCGTCGACCAGGGTTTTGGCGACGCTGCGGAGGCCCCAGCGCTCCTCGGCCGGCTTGAAGGTCAGCGTCTCGATCATGCCGACATTGAGGGTCATCTTGGGGACCAGGAAGTTCGCGTACTCGAGGTAGAGGTGCTTGATGAAAGGACGGAGCTTGTCGTCCTTGCTCAAGGAGACTCCGGAGACCGGGGAGCCGGTCAGGGTGACGCCGGTCACATTGGCCGTGTTGTCGGCGTCAATGCGGAAGCGGAACTTGAGGTTGTCGCTGATCTTGTTCTCGTAGGTGAAGTAGGCCCGGCGGAAAACGAACTGGTTGTTGAGGGAAGCGCTGGTGTCGCTCGCCGGCTTGAGGGTCGCCGGGCCCTCGTTGGACAAAAAAGCCCGATAGTCGAGGTAGACCGTCGCGGAAAAGGTCTGCGGCGGAGGGGTCGTCGTCTGGGCCGCGAGGTTCATCTCCAGGACCAGGGGCAGCATCAGAAGCCACAGGATGCGGCTGCGGCTCTTGCTCGGAAATTCACGCATTCTTTCAGTCTCCTTTTTTAATTTTTTCGCCTCGATTCTAAGGAGACCGGGTTAAGAGACGATTAAGGATCACGCAAATTTTGGTTAATCATCCGTCTTAATCAAATCTTAACAATCGGCTGGTTTAATGCCGTCGGGTCAATTTATGCCTGAAATCAGCCTCATTCTGGTCATCTTCATCATCCTCGTCGCCCTGGCCTTTGATTTCACGAACGGCATGCACGATGCGGCCAATTCGATCGCCACCATCGTCTCGACCCGGGTTCTGAGTCCGCGGCAGGCCGTCATCTGGGCGGCTTTTTTCAACTTCGTCGCCTTTCTGATTTTCGGGACTGCGGTCGCCCACACCATCGGCGAGGGGATGATCGAATTGGGCGCGGTAACGCCTTACGTCGTCTTCACCGGCCTCCTCGGAGCCATTTCCTGGAACCTCCTGACCTGGTATCTCGGCCTCCCGACCAGCTCCTCCCACGCCATCATCGGAGCTTACGCCGGAGCGGCCGTGACCAAGGCCGGTTTCGGAGTCATCATCGCCAAGGGCTGGATCAAGACCGTCATCTTCATCTTTGTGGCCCCTATTCTGGGAATGGCCCTCGGGATTTTTCTTTTCTGGATCACGATCTGGCTCGTCCACAAGAAGCACCCGGCCAGGATCAACAAGTGGTTCATGAGGCTTCAGCTGCTCTCCGCCTGCCTGTTCAGCCTGGGGCACGGGGGGAACGACGCCCAAAAGACGATGGGAATCATCGCCAGCCTGGTTTTCTCGGCCGGCTATATGAAAACCTTCCACATCCCGCTCTGGATCGTCCTCAGCGCCCACGCAGCGATCGCCCTGGGCACGCTCTCGGGCGGCTGGCGGATCGTCAAGACGATGGGCCAGAAGATCACCAAGCTCCGGCCGATCGACGGCTTCTGCGCCGAGACGGCCAGCGCCGCAAGCATCTTCCTGGCCACCCACCTCGGCGTTCCCGTCAGCACGACGCACGTGATCACCGGAGCGATTTCGGGAGTGGGGGCGATGAAAAGGGTCGCCGCGGTGCGTTGGGGCGTCACCCTGAGGATCGTCTTTGCCTGGATCTTCACGATCCCCGGGGCCGGCCTGATGGGCGCCGTCTTCTATTTCCTCATCAACCTGTTCATAAAATCCTAGGATCGGACGGCTTCTTCCGACCGGTGCGGCCGCGGCCCGGCGAAAAAACATCATCGATTCAAAGCTCTTGATCAGCGCCGTCTTTATCGAAAATTGATCAAATCTTCATCCCCGCTTATCACGGGGGCGGTATCATGCGATTGAACAACATGAGCATATCCCGAAAAACCGACAACGGATCGCCGGGGATCGTGGGGCCCCATCAGGCCAGGGACCTGCTTGCCGAAGGCTGGCAGGCGGCCGACCTCCACGTCCATACGCTTCATTCCTACGACGTCATCCCGACCAGGCAGGTCGACCCCCTTGTTCTCTACAATAAAGCCCGCCGCCTCGGAATGACCTATGTCGCCTTCACGGATCACGATACGATGGCCGCCTACGACCAGATCGGTTGGACACGCGAAGGATTGGTGCCGGCCGTCGAAGTCAAAATCCTCGATGCTAAGAACGTGGGCCATACCATCCATATCAACGTCTTTACGTTGAACCGGCGGCAATTTCTGGAGATCGAGGAGATCGCCGGTCGGGCCCGCGATCTCCTGAAACTGATTTCCTATCTCAAGACGGAAGGCCTGCCGTTCGTCTTCAACCATCCGTTCTGGCACGAACCGGAAGAACGGCCCAACCTCAAGGCCGTCCTTGAAGTCTCCCGGCTCTTCCCCGTCCTCGAATACAACATGGGGCGCGTTCAGCGGCTCAACGGCCAAGCCCTCCGGCTGGCCGATTCCCGCTCGAAAGGGATCGTGGCCGGGACCGATAGCCACGTCGGGGATATCGGCCGGGCCTTCACCCTGGCTCGAGGCGATTCTTTCAAGGAGTTTTTCGATCGAATCGCCGCCCGGGAATCCTGCATATGCCCGGCCGACCTGACCCTCCCCCGGCTCAAGGAAGAGACGGCCGTCCGGATCCGCCAATTGTTCGATAAGAAGGATTGGCTCCGGGCCAAAGACTCTCTGACAATTGACACCGGAAACGCGGTCCTTGACGGCATCATCAGGCAGGTCGCTCGGGATCGCGTTGCCGGCCCGCGGCTCTCCCGGTGGCTTCTCCAGAAAGCCATCCAGGCGATCTCAACCTCCGGAATTCCCGGTTCTCTCTATCTCCGCTCCCAGAATAATCTCGCCGACCGTATCGGCCGAATCCAGGAGAGCGCGGGATCCGTCGCGTAAGGCTCTTGCGGGAAATAGAAAAGCGCGCCTGGAGAGACTCGAACTCCCGACCCGCTGCTTAGAAGGCAGCTGCTCTATCCACCTGAGCTACAGGCGCGCCGGACCGGCGGTTTCAATGTCCGTTCGAAATCGGGGAGGACGGATTCGAACCGTCGACCTCTTGCTCCCAAGGCAAGCGCGCTAACCAGGCTGCGCCACTCCCCGTAAATAACGGATAACGTGATTTTTATAACAGAAGCCCCCGGCATCGTCAAACCGCCGAAGACGGAGTGCGGGTGCCGGTCGAAACGGCCGTTCAGGCCTCCGGCTCCGAGACCGGCCGCCGGATTCCGCGCTCGACCTGGGCCCGCGGGATGCGGACGATGATCGGCCGGCCGTGCGGACAAACGCCCGGATTGGAGGACCGGAAAAGTTCCCGGACCAGGAATTCCATTTTCTCGGGCGGGAGATATTCCCCGGCCTTGACCGCCGATTTGCAGGCCATCGTGGCAAGCAATCGGTCGCGGGCCGGGACGGCCGGGCCGCGCTTCGTCTCTTCCAGCGAAGCCAGGACGACGGCCAGCGCTTCCTCCGGGGCGAAAACATCGGGATACTCCCGAAGGGCATAGCTTCGGCCTCCCATGGGCTCGATCCGAAAGCCGGCCGTTCGAAGCGCATCGCCCGCGGCCTCAAAGACGATCGCCTGGGCGGGGGAAAGATCGAAGACGAGCGGGAGCAGGCTCATCTTGATCGGCCATTTTTTCTCCCGGTCTATTTCGACGTACTTGTCGTAGATCACCCGTTCGTGGGCGTTGTGCTGATCGATGACGAGAAGATCGCCGGCCTCCTCGGCCACGATGTAGGCGAAACCGAATTGTCCCAAAACGCGCGGAGCCGGAAGCGATCCGGCCGTCGCCGGAGAAAAGCGCGGCCCGCCGGCTTCAACCGGCGCGGGAGGGACATAAGCCGGCGGATGTTCGCCGACCGAAAACGCGGATTTCACCGGCCCGCGTTCGCCGGAAATGGGGAATAATGGAACGGTCGAAGGTCCCGCGGGCAGCTCCGAAAGATCCATCACCCCGAGAACCCGGGTCCTGCCCCGTTCGACCGCCCGCTTGAGCAAGGGAAAGAACGCCTGCGCGTCCCGGAACCGGACTTCGGTTTTGGCCGGATGGACGTTGACGTCCACGGCATCCAGGGGGATCTCGACAAATAAATAGGCCTCGGGCGAAAGCCCTTTTTCCAGAAGACCTGCGTAGGCCTGAGCCAGCGCCGCTCCGAGGATCTTGTCCTTGACCGGACGGCGATTGACGAAAAACGTCTGGCGGCTCCGGTCCGGCCGGCCGTACGGCGGGCGGGAACTATATCCCCAAATGCGGATGGGCCCGTCTCCAAAATCGATCTCCATCATTTTATCGAGGGCGGCGCTTCCGAACAGCTGATAAAGCCGCTCCCGGAGCCCGGCGACCGGAGGGCAATCCAAAACCGTTCGTGCGCCGTGGCGGGCGATCAGCCGAAGGCCGGGATGAGCCAGGGCGATGGACGTCAGGAGCTTGACGATCAGCCCGAGCTCGGAAGAATCTCCCCGAAGAAATTTTTTTCGGGCCGGGAGGTTGTAAAACAGATCCCGGATCTCGACTTCCGTCCCGCGCGGAAATCCGAAATCTTTTATCCGGAGGCCTTCACCGGCCTCGCTTTCGACGATCGTTCCCGGC
>Ga0172371_10002564_pt1 | contig 28737 bp, 30 predicted proteins | sample Lak12m_FD_114543 | JGI IMG/M metagenome (GOLD analysis project Ga0172371, IMG submission 114543) | Freshwater microbial communities from Kabuno Bay, South-Kivu, Congo - kab_022012_12m | ecosystem: Environmental > Aquatic > Freshwater > Lake | place: Democratic Republic of the Congo: South-Kivu...
AAGCGAAAGAGTTCAAAAAAACGTTATACCAAACTAAGCATGATTTGTTGAGCGATTACTTGCGCACAGAACTGGCTCAACCGCATATCCATGCTTTCACACCCGCGTAAGCGAAAGTCCTGTCTGGAATGTAAAAGTTTGCTTCCATAAAAACGACAGCAAGCTGTCGCAATCCAAAGTGAGATATAGCTCCGCCTTGTAAAGCCGATATGCAAGGCGGATGTTTTTTTTTATTGGTATCTTCTGCTCGCTTATAATAGCCTATGATAGCCGTTTTCTAATACATTCTCCCTTAAGGGGTTTCTCTCTTCCTCCCTTCCATACCCGATCGAAACAAGAGGCAAACCTTGGACACACAAACAACACTCAACCGGCGGGATTTCCTGCGCTTGGCGCTTGTTGCGGGTGGAGCTGTGGCAATCTCGCCACTGCTCAAGGCATGCACCGCGCTGGGGACGCTTACTACCACCCCATCCCCCACACCAGCACCAGACCTGCTCGCGGATCTGCGCGGGCTTGATGTTGACGCCTTTTTCCAGCAATCCTTTCGCCGCTGGGTGCTCCGCGATCCTGAAACGATCACATCCCTCGGTTTGACCGCTTACTACGGTATCGACAATGCGGACCTGACTGACATCTCAGAAGCCTACATCCGCGAAACCCAGGCGATCGAAGCCGGTATACTCAACCTGCTCCGCCTCTATGACCGCGCCACTCTTACCGGGGCTCAATCCCTCACCGCCAACATCTACGACTGGTTCCTGGATGATCTCGTACGTGGCCACCCGTTCATGTATTACGATTATCCCATCAACCCGATCATCACAAGTATCACATACAACCTGTACATGCTCTTCACCGCCTATCATCCGCTCGAAAATCACCAGGATGCCGTGGAATACATCTCACGGCTTGCGCAGGTAGGCAGGAAGGTGACAGACCTGATGGGCGGGCTGGAACGGCGTGAGAAGCACGGGGTGATCCTGCCTGCGTTCATCTTCCCCTATGTGTTGCCCGATATCGAGGCGTTGGCGCAGGGCAGCGTCCGCGCACACCCGTATTACACCGCATTCACCTCTCGGCTCCAGGGGGTAAATTCAGATGAACGCAGCACGTTGGAGGCGTTGGTGGAAGAACAGGTTCAGGCAACGGTCATGCCCGCGTATGGGAAGCTATCCAGCTTCCTAAAGGACCAGCAGATCCGAGGTCCCGAAGGGATCGGTGTGTGGCATTTCCCGGATGGAGAAGCCTATTACGCCCAATCCCTGCGCAGGCAAACCACCACCGGGTTGACCGTCGAGGAGATCCACGCGTTGGGTCTGCAGCATGTTGACCGCATCCACGCCGAAATGCGGACACTCTTCGCCGCCCTCGGTTATCCCGCCGGGGAGGACATTCCCGGTCTGGTCGAACGCCTGACGGAGAACAGCGGCACCTATCGCGGAGAGGAGGCTGTAGCCGCGTACAAGGAGGCGATCGCAACGGCTGAGGCGATGCTCCCACAGGCGTTCAGCACCTTGCCGCACGCCGGGGTGATCGTGGTTGGTGGTGAGGATGGTGATTTCTACATGCCCGCCGCGTATAATGGTTCACGACCCGGCATCTTCTATGCGCGCACCACCAGCAGCACGCCCAGGTTCGGCGTTAAATCACTGGCCTTCCATGAAGCCATTCCGGGACACCACTTGCAGATCGCGCTGGCGCAGGAAATCCCAAACCTGCCCGACCTGCGGCGCGGGATGCAATTCAATGCTTATACCGAGGGTTGGGCACTCTATGCCGAGCGGTTGATGGCGGAGCTGGGAGTTTACACCGACGACCTCCAAAGCGACCTGGGCCGCTTGCAAATGGAAGTTTTCCGCGCAGCGCGGCTGGTGGTGGATACCGGAATCCATGCCATGCATTGGAGTTTCGATCAGGCTGTCAACTACCTGGTGGCGGTTACCGGATTCACAATGGACTACGCCCGGCGGGAGGTGACGCGTTACACAGTCTGGCCGGGGCAGGCTGTTTCATATTACATCGGATTCCTGAAGATCCTCGACCTGCGCCAAAAAGCACAGGATGCATTTGGCGCGAAATTCGACTTGAAGGCTTTCCATCAGGTTATTCTTGCCAATGGATCCGTACCGATCCTGAATCTCGAAAAACTGGTTGATGAATATATCCAGGCTAGGGCAAAATGAGAGAATCGAAAAGGGCTGAGCATGATCACGATCCTTATTCTTGTATCGGTTGCCCTGATTGCCACTATTTTTTACAGTACCGGTTTATTTAATATCTCGGAGGTTTCTTTGAATCCCATCTTCCAATCCGTTCATTTCACACTCAATCCTCTGGCGGATGGCGTCTACGCGGCCATCGCAACGGAAATGGGTGCGGGTTTCTCGAACGCTGGGATGGTTGACCTGGGCGGGCAAACTTTGGTTTTTGACGCCTTCCAGAATCCCCTCGCCGCGCAGGACCTGTTGAAAGCCTGCCTCGAATTGACCGGTCGCAAGCCATCGGCAGTAATCCTCAGCCACTGGCATCCTGACCATTGGGGCGGCATGCAGGTCTTTGCTGATTGTCCAATCCTCGCGACCGAAGCAACGCGCAAAGCCATGCTGTCCATTGTTAGGGAGATGGAAAGAGACAAGCTGGATCCATCCAGGATGGAACAGGAACTCAGGGTGACTGAATCGCGCCTGGCTGCAGCAACTGATCCACAACAGCAGCACCTGCTGGCGGTTTCCATCACCCGCCAGCGCTTTGATCTACAGGCACTGGCAACCCTGCAGCCGACCCTCCCCAACCAGACCTTCGATGGGAAGATTATCTTTCATGGGACGAAGTGTTCTGCTGAATTGATCCCTACCGGCAAAGGACACACCGAAAGTGATTGCATCCTCCGGCTTCTAAAGTCGCCCATTGCCTTCATTGGCGATATTGGTTTTTTCCAGTCACAACCGTTCATGTTCTATAGTTTCCCGGATGAGTGGCTCGTCCATCTGGATGGGATGGCTGTTTCGAAAACAAGAATTTTCGTTCCTGGCCACGGGCCGCTGGGAAGCAAAAAAGATTTGCTCCTCGAGGCGAAATACATACGCGCGTTGGAGGATATGGTCGAAGATGTGATCCGGCACGACGGTAAGGTCATGGACGCGATGCGTCAAACCCTCCCACCGCCCTTCGATGCCTGGCAGTTGGTGGGTAGCAGGTTCGAAGCCAATGTGCGCAGCTCCTACAAACGGCAAAGCAAAATGATGATACTGCGATCTTGAAAAAGGTCATCCACTCACGATCATGGAACGGTACATCCTGCCGGCTGTGTATCTTTATTAAAGGGTGAAACCACTGTCATTAATAGCACTTCCACACCATCCTAGAATAACCATTCCTGTTGTGAGTACTTTATGATAACATGGGACCATCACTTCATATGGGAGAAAACCATGGACCCCTTCGATGTTCTCATCATCGGTGCTGGACCGGCAGGATATGTGGCTGCCATACGCGCCTCCCAGCTTGGGCAAAAAGTTGCTCTGGTAGATAAGCAATGGCTGGGTGGAGTGTGCCTTAACATAGGCTGCATCCCTTCCAAAGCGCTGTTAAAGAACGCTGAGATCGCTCACACCCTGCGCGAGCGCGGCCGAGAGTTCGGTTTCTCTTTTGAGAACCTGAAACTCGACTACACGGCAGCCGTCAAGCGCTCGCGACAGGTCTCGGGGAGACTGGTAAAGGGCATCGAATTTCTGATGAAGAAGAACGGAGTGACGGTCTTTATGGGGATGGCAAGGTTGACCGATAAAAATGCTATTGCGGTAATCGATAATGATGGCAAGTTAAATAAACTCCAGGCGAAGAACATAATCATCGCCACCGGCGCAAGCGCGGCACTGCCGGGTGCATGGGGGGTGGATGGAAAGAAAATCATCACCTTTCTTGAGGCAATCCTACAGGAGAAATTGCCAAAGTCGGTCATTATCATCGGCGCAGGTGCGGTCGGCATGGAGTTCGCCACGATCTGGAACGCATATGGCTCAGAGGTGTCCATCGTGGAGATGCTGCCGCATATCCTGCCCCTGGAAGACGTGGACGCCGCGGCTGAAGTGGCTAGGGCATTCACCAAGCGAGGTGTTAAACTACTCGCCGGGCATAAGGTTGAGGCCGTCGAGGCAACGAACACTGGTGCAATGGTGACGGTATCGGCAGGGGGTGAATCGAAAGTTATTGAGGCCGAGCAGGCACTTGTGGCAATCGGCTTCAAACCCAATTCGAAAGGATTGGGTTTGGAAGATGTTGGGGTCAATATTACTGAGCGCGGATTCATTGAGGTTGACGAACAGATGGCGACGAATATACCGGGTATATGGGCAATCGGCGATGTGACCGGCAAGCTGATGCTGGCGCATGTTTGCTCGGCGCAGGGCATCGTCTGCGCTGAGAATATCGCCGGTCACGAGACAGTCACGCTGAATTATGAGATGATGCCACGCGCAACTTACTGTTGGCCTCAGGTTGCCTCCTTTGGTCTGACCGAGGCTCAGGCAAAGGAACGAGGCTTGGCAATAGGGGTGGGCAAATTCCCCTTTCAGGCCAACGGCAAGGCACTGGGATTGGGAGATTATACCGGTTGGGTAAAATTGGTCGTCGACGAGAAGTACGGCAAAATCCTAGGCGCAACTCTGGTCGGTCCCGAAGTGACCGAGCTTCTGCCGGAACTGACCCTGGCACGGATGTTGGAATTGACCCCTGCTAAGATCGCCCGCAACGTTCATGCTCACCCCACGCTCTCCGAGACACTGATGGAAGCCGCGCACGCTGTAGAGGGAAGTGCGATACATATATAGTCCAGGGGTTGTAACTGCCATCCCATTCCGATCTTTCTTGTACGGCATCCATTATTCAACCCTGCGGATCCCTCCGCAGGGTTTTTAGTTTATTCCCATTCTGTTACTTTCTGTTAAAACCTTGACTTATTAACATAATTATTGTAGAATACTCTGTTATATAGAGTTCTCTAATGTAGTATGATCAAAAAGGAGCCCATCATGAATATCTCCCCCACCGAGGCCGAAGAAGCCCTGGCTGCTATCCAGGTAATGATAAAGAAAACCCGCCGTATTGTTTCAAGCAGCGGAGGTTATATATTCATGATCATCTGGGGAGTGATCTGGCTTCTTGGGTTTCTGGGATCGCAGTTCCTGCCTCAAGAAATGGCGGGATATGTGTGGTCTGGCTTGGATATCCTGGGCGGTGGTCTTTCAGTGATCCTCGGGATCCGCATGCATCGTGCAAGCATTAGAGCTTCCTCTGGGGTTTCTGGCAAGCGCATTGCCTTTTTCTGGTTGCTGCTTTTTATATTTTGCTGCCTATTCATTGCAGTCGCCCAGCCGGCTGATGGAAAACAGATTGCCATGTATATCATCCTTTTCTGTATGACCGGCTGGATCGCCATGGGGTTGTTGCTTTCCTTTATCTCCATATTACCCGCACTGGTCATCATCCTGCTGGCTGCCACAGGTTATTTCCTATTACCGGGCATTTTCTACCTTTGGATGGCGATCCTGTGTGGTGGCGGAATGATAGGCCTCGGTTTATACATTCGCTACAGGTGGTGAGCCATGAACTCAAAAAAGGATATCATTAATATCTCTGCAAAAGAAGCGGAGGAAGCCCTGGCAGCCATCCAGGGTGTTGCGCAGAAGACGCGTCACTCTATCGCGAGCGGTAGTGCGCATATCTCTCTCATCACCACTGGCATTGTCTGGCTGATTGGATTTACTGCCACGCAATTCCTATCACCTCCTCTCATCATTTGGATCTGGATCGTGACGAGCATCATTGGCAGCGCTTTAGCCATCTTCATTGGAATTCGCACAGGGAAACGCGTGCGCACCGCATCCTCTGCTGTAACCGGGAAACGCATCGCCATCTTTTGGATGTTGCTGACCCTCTTTGCCCTTGGCATCATCGCTGTTGCTCATCCCATAGACGGAAAGCAGATTACCCTGGTCATCATCCTTTTCGCCATGATCGGGCAGATGGGCATGGGGCTGCTGCTTTCCTTCTCCGCCACCTGGTGGACAGTGCCGGTCGCGGCTGTCGCCTTGCTTGGTTACTTCCTGGTGCCCGACTGGTTCTACTTATGGATGGGGCTTCTCGGAGGCGGCGTGATGATCGCTCTTGGTCTCTACATCCACTTCAGGTGGTGAGCCGTGTCTGAGCTAAACGAGACCATTCACCAAACTATCCGCCTGCGCGTCATGGCAGCCCTGGTTACTTTGGACTTGGGTGACGAAGTGGATTTCACCTACCTGCGCGACTTGCTGGATGTTACCGATGGCAACCTGGGCGCACACCTGCGTAAGCTGGAAGAGGCCGGCTTTATCTCGGTCAACAAGACCTTCATCGAGCGCAAGCCGCGTACCTATGTCGCGGCAACCGACGCGGGGCGCAAGGTTTTCAAGGAACACGTTGAAGCATTGGAAGCAATCTTAAAAAGCAAGTGAGGAAGAATGGACCCTATCGTACAAGTACAAGGACTTCGTAAAACCTATGGCTCCACCGTAGCCGTAGATGAGGTCTCCTTTTCAGTACAGGAAGGAGAGATCTTTGGGATGGTCGGCCCGAATGGAGCCGGTAAGACCACAACCATCGAATGTCTGGAAGGTTTACGTATACCAAATGCCGGGATGGTACGCGTTCTGGGCATGGATCCGCAGGAAGAAAGCCGCACCCTGAGGGAGCGCACCGGAATGCAACTCCAGCAATCCAATCTGCCAGACCGCATGAAGGTCTGGGAGGCACTTGACCTGTATGCCTCGTTTTACCCCAAATCCGCCGATTGGAAAGAACTACTCGTTCAGCTCGGATTGATGGAAAAGCGCAACTCACCCTTCTCCAAGCTTTCAGGCGGACAGAAGCAGCGCCTGTTCATTGCCCTGGCGCTCCTTCCGGATCCGCAACTGGTTTTCCTCGATGAGCTGACCACCGGCTTGGATCCGCAGGCTCGGCACGTCATCTGGGACCTGGTGCGTGAGGTGCGCGGCCGCGGCAAGACGATGCTGCTGACCACCCACTACATGGAGGAGGCTGAGCGCTTGTGCGACCGAGTTGCGATTCTCGACCACGGCAGGATCGTCGCCCTTGATTCACCTGCGGAGCTGATCCGTAGTCTGGGAGTGGAAGATCGCGTTGTCTTCAGCGTGGATGGGAGCCTGCCTGAGGCGTTTATGAATGCCCTTTCGAGCGGAAACCGGGTCGAAGTCCAGGGCGGGCGGGTAACCATTCAAGGAAAGGATGGACGCCAGGTACCGTTGGTCGTTCAGGTGGTCAATAAGTTGGTTGAATCGAAAATCCTATTCCGCGACCTGCACACTGAACAATCCAACCTGGAAGATGTCTTCCTGAAACTGACCGGCCGCGAGATGCGGGAATAAAGGTGACTTGAGGAACCCATTTTCCGAGAGGAAACAAATTCCTCATGACGAGAGAGTGAGGTACGAAATGAAAAGCCTGTTGAAAATGACCTGGATGGAAACCAAGCTATTTCTTCGCGAACCGGTGGGCACTTTCTTCACGCTGGTTTTCCCGCTGATGATGCTGTTCCTGTTTGGCAGCATATTCGGCAACGAACCCAATCCGACGTTTGGCGGGCGAGGGACAATTGATATTTCCTTGCCAATCTACACGGCCATGATCATCGGAACCACCGGACTGATGTCCACCACCATCACAATGGCCATCTACCGTGAGAATGGTGTGCTGCGCCGTCTGCGCACCACCCCGATCAGCCCGCTGATCGTCCTGCTGGCGCAGGTGACGGTGATCTTCGCCGTGACCGCCCTCGGCATGTTGCTGCTCGTTATTGCCGGGAGGTTGGTTTACCATGTGCGCTTTGAAGGTAATTTCTTCAGCGTTTTGGGCGGATTCGTCCTTTGCTGCCTGTCCTTTTTTGGTATCGGATTCATCATCGCTGGCATCATGCCCAACGCGCGCACCGCACAGATCGTTGGGCTGGTGCTGCTCTACCCGATGATCTATCTTTCCGGTGCCAGTTTCCCACGGGAAATGCTGCCTGAAACAATAAAGAAGATTTCCACCTTTCTGCCATTGACTTACGTGGTCAACTTGCTTCGTGGCCTGTGGATAGGTGAGGCCTGGAGCCAGCACGTCACCGATGTCCTCGTGTTGACCGTCATGCTGGTGGTGGGAGTGCTGGTTTCGGTTAAGCTGTTCAAGTGGGAATGAATAATTTTCTCTTTCGCTCTCAACAATATCATGATCCTCCCATTGGGTGGTATCTCTGCCACAGGCTGATATTAAAATATCCTCCCATTGTCAAGAATAGTCAATGCGGAGGGTGAAGCATCATCCAACAAAGATATGGGGATGTACTCTCCCGGTTGGAAGGTGCTGGTGGTTAAGGATAGTTTATAATTCCGAATGGGAGAATCGGTTAAATTAATCATCACCAGCATGGTTTTACCTGGTATGGTACGCAGGCATGCGAATAAACCTTGACTTACGGTTAATATAATATCAGGACAAATTGCCTATGCGCAGGACAGGGTGGTTATTTCGCAAGGAGGTCAAAGCCCGGTAATGCAAAAGGGGCGAGTAGGGGTCGGCGATCTGAGTAAGGACGTTATAAACCGCTTTGTCATCTGGCATTTTCCACGGCGCGACCGCTAATAAACCCGAATATTTCCCCCCGCTCCACTGCATGGGCCGACGGCCCATCTCACCTAGCGCTTCGCCTGACAAGCCGATCTCCTTATCATAATTAAATATGACCGTTGGTGTGGGAGCCGCAAGAGAGGCGGATGGGATAGGCATTAAACCGGCTGATATTGCTGCGCCGCGGGAGCGGCGAAAGCCGACAGTACCGGAGATTGCTTACGTGTGTATCCTCTGCCGGTCGCTTGAATGGATGCCGGTATCCAGTAAGTTCCACGCACCTCTGCGCATCACGCGCATCTCTCCACTTGCAGGACCACTTGGGTTGCTGGCCGGGGACTTGCGGTAGTAGTTCGCATCGTACCAGTCTGCCACCCACTCGTAGACATTCCCTGCCATATCCAGAGCTCCGTATGGACTGGCACCCCCCGGGTAACTCCCCACATGACTCGTATCTCCAACGCAGGAGGCATTACCTGCCCGCGAATTCACTAAAGAACAGTTGAGGGGTGTGTATCCCCAAGGATATGTCCTGCCATCTGTGCCACGTGCAGTCTTCCCCCATTCAGCCTCGGTGGTGAGCCGCCCCCCCTACCCATGCGCAATAGGCCTCTGCAGCGGATGAGTTCACATTCGTCACCGGATAATCTATAAATACTGGATCCCCATAGCGCAGGGCTGGTAATTTGCTGGTGACTATCGGTGGCTCACATACCCCTGCGTTCACGCAGGCCGAGTACATCGCGTTCGCCACTTCTGTCCGGTCAATCCAGAATCCATCCAGATATACCTGGTGCACCAGTTCTTCATCTAAAAGCCTGTACGAGGACAATCCCGGGCAAATTGTTTGCAGGTCTCCCAACCTGCGTCCGCGCTTGCACCCATATAAAATTCACCTGCCGGAATATACACCATTACCATGCCATCTGCTGGACGCGTCATTGCGATCCCAAAGCCAGGAGTGGGCGTGAGAGTTATGGTCGGGGTGGGATGAAGCTGGGTTACACTGGCCGCAGGCGATGGTGTTGCAGTCCCCGCTGAAAACGAACAGGCTGCCAATGTCAAAACGAGCAGTAAAGTGAAACACAGTATCCACACACCTCAATAACCTGCATCATTTCCCGCTTAAACAGTAATTCAGGGCGGTGGTACGGAATAAGAACATTAGGACAGGTGTCTTCCATCCTGCATCCATCGTATTAATATGATGAGATAATACAGAGAAATAAACAAAATTCCGAGATCTCTTTGGTTCGGAATTCTGTTTTTACATGCTGATTACCTGCCTACCATGGTGGATTAACGAGGAATGCGATCATCACCGCGGCGCAGGCCAGGATGCAGACCACGCTGACCACACCAACCATGATGATGGCCGCAATACCTTCCTTGCAGGTTTTAGGTGTTAATTGTTCGCTCATGGCGACCTCCTATTCGCTATATGATATACGCAAAAACGCCATACTGGATTGTTAAACCCAGAACTATTTATAGCATTCTTTTCTACAAGCTGAATTTCGATCACGAATACCGTGTCTGATACGAATGACATGTATCTTTTTATTAAACTTGTAAATAAATTTTCCATTCTTCCATTCGTGTTATTCTTAGTTGAGGTTTAATGCCAAATAAACAGATTCTCCCCTTCTAAAGAACCAAGGTGGGTGCGCGGGATGATTATACCCGGATCATGGTTAAAAGCATCTTGAATTGTCCTGTTGCCTTCACCGCATGCGGCTGGTTGGCGGGCAGGATTATCGCCTCGTTTGTCTTCAATTGGAACGGCTGACCGGATATCCTGATCTCGACCTTGCCTTCCAGCACATGGATAAAAGCATCGAATGGGGTTGTATGCTCGCTCAACTCCTGCCCGGCATCGAAGGCGAACAAGGTCACATTTCCAGTCTCTCCTTTGAGGATCACACGACTGACAATGGCATCATCCTGGTAGCTGATCAGGTCAGCAATGGATAGGATTTGGGTAGAGGGGGTGGTAGGCATGGAACTCCTTATCGAATCTCTATTTGATACGCGGCCAGCTCGCGCGTGAAGCGAGTGGTGCCGGTGACGACCAGCGTAGCTTGTTCCCCCCATATCAGGTGAAGTGGGACATCTGCTGTTTGATCCCTGTGTAGAGGAATTATATGAACGGTTGTCTCATTCTTGCCTGCCACCACCAACGCCAGGCGGAAGGTCTGAGGCAACTGGTTCTGGATGCGGACGAAACCAGCTGCCTGCCAGCCACCATTATCCGCCTCGAAATCGGCTGCGTAACCAATGGCCGGAAGGGATACATCATCCAGAAATAAACCTCGGGCGTAAATTTCTGCGTCGGTTACATACTCGAAACGCAGCGAAACCCTTTGACCGGAGAATTTAGAGAGGTCCAACGATTCCTGGATCCACCCATCACTGCGGCCGTTGTAGCCCCAACCATAACTGTTCCCGGCGGGATTATTGGCTGTACCGGATGGAGTGGACAGGATCTGCCAGTGCTGCCCATCGGTGGAGGCTTCGAGATAAACGTAATCATAATCCTTTTCGAGGTCGTACCAGGTCCAGTAGCTGAACGTGATTGGTGCGGGGGTGGAAGTGAAATCGAATTCATGGGTCAGGGTCATATCTGAGATATCGCCGATGTTCGACCAATAGGCGTAGGATCCGGAATGGGCATCAGCCTCCATAATTCGGGCTGAGGTGGCACCGTTGAAGTGCAAAGTAAAATCACCCACGCAAGTGATGCGAATATAGTCCACACCATATTGGTGGACGGTACGCGCCGCTGGTTCGAAAGGACAGGTTGAAACCGTTTCCGTCACCCTGGTTTGTGACACGCTGGGATTTTTATGATATATGTAGCGACCATCGCCAATCGAGCCATCCATAACGTAATTGGTTATTGCCCAATCCAGAAAGAAGCCATCCGTGGTGATCGGCTCTCCGGTCTGATGGTCGGTGGCTTCGATCTGCTGCAAAGTACTGTCCACGCTGGCCAAGCCGTTTTGCTGATCTTGGACGAGCACACGGGTGGCCTGCTCCCCGAAACGATCCAGGAAATAATTGAGGAACAGGTAGGATGCGCCGTAATGTGGTCTCGAATCTCCGATCTGGTCTGGCCAGTCGTTCAGTTGCAGATCGGGATCGTTCAAATAGAGCCAGTCGAAGCCACCACCATAATAACCATTAAGGTATGCAGCGAGCTCGGAGAAGCCCTCGTTCAGCCATGATTCCTCATTCCGATCCTGGTACCAGTGGATCATGTGCTGGAACTCATGCGCCATTATGCTGTAAACGTAGGAGCCGCCCAACGAGCTGCTGCTGTTTATGAAAAACATTTCATGTCCATTGGAGTATTTGTCAATGAGCGGGTTGCTTTCGTCATTGGGGCCAAATAGACCGGCAACACCCGAACCAAGGTTACGCACATACAGGGTGTAAATATGCTGATCGCCATCCACCCCGGGAATCCACTCGCTGCCGAAATATTCACGGTCGGTTGGGTAGATATGGCTTTCAAAGGTAACAGCCAGTCTTTCAAGATCAGCCTGCTTGTAATTAAGGCCGTTTTCAACCCAAAAATACAGGTGATCGGTGACATACCGCAACGTGGCTGTGACCTGGAAATTTGTGCTGGTATCCTGGTTGAGTGCCCAGAAGGTAGCCTGCTCGCCAACCTGGCGCGGAGCTGGAGGCGACGGCAGTGTATCGGGAATATTGCACAAATCACGCAACCGGCAAGCCAGGCTGGGCGGGTGGTTGACGGGGATTTCCGTGTTTTCGAGCAGGGTCTTGGTCTCTGCTGAAACATTCTCGATGGGTGGCCTGGGTACTAACACAGTGGGTGTTGGCTCAAATGATAAAAAGGGAAGTGGCGTACCTATAACGGAAGGTATCATCTGGTTGCTCACCAATTCGATAGCCATGCAACACAGGCAAAGGATTGTGCAAAGGCACAAGCAGATTATTACCATGAATAGAACTAGGAAGGGTTGGCCAATGAATTTTGACATCATGGGTTACATTATAAAATACAATCTGACATGTTTACGAACCTGAGAGAAAGTCTATCCCAGAAGGCAAAGGAATAATATCGGCGTGACAACTCCCGCCTTGCTTACGCTTATTGTCACCATCATTGTGACCCTTCTCCTGATCGGCAATTGGTTGCGGCCTGACCTGGTAGCCCTACTCATGCTGGTCGTGTGGTGCGTGATACACCTGGTCACACCAGATCAGGCATTGGCGTGAACTGACGGCTCGGTTGTCATTTGCATCCTGGCTATCTCGATCATTGCCGAAGGATTGCATCAGACGGGAATCACTTACCGCCTGGGTCAACTCGTAAAACGCGTTGCAGGGCAGGATGAAAGACGACTGCTGATCGTTGTCATGCTTGCAGGGGCAATCCTCTCGTTGTTCATGAATGACATCGCTGCCATCGCCGTCCTGCTTCCAGCTACGATGGGGCTGGCAATTACCAACGCCACCGGCAACGACCCGCGCATATTGCTGATGGTCATCACCCTGGGTTGCTCACTGGTCTTCCCAACACCCATCGGGCTTCCAGTCAATGTCATCGTGATGGGTTCCGATGGCTATACGTTCAAGGATTTTCTGCGTCTCGGCTGGCTATTGGTACTTTAACTTGTTCTCGTCATTTGGCCGGGATTGCATTTTTTTCGGGGAGGGGGCTATGAGATCATCCCTGTTCAGAGGGTGACAAGTGTGCCCAAATTGGTATATTTTTTTTACAGGAGGGGAATGACTTTAAAAATCGCCAATGAGTATCATTAGATCGCATCCCTTCGGATCGGGCAGGTCATGAAGTGACTGCCACCGCGGCCTTTGCCCAGCTCGAAGCCGGGGATTGTGATCACTTCCACGCCTGAGGTACGCATCCTGGCGATGGTGAATGTAAATTTCTCATACGAGCGGTGAGCAGGTCCCGGACATAAATAACTTCAATTACACGCTCGCGCATCGCCTGCGTGAATTGGTCGTGCTCCCATGAGGCGCACCCGACCCAGACCGCATCATCGAAGAGCAGCACATCCTGGTAAGAAGGGGTGAGGCGCTGCAGGCTAAACTCGGGGCGATGGACGCTATTACAATATTTTTTTTGCCAACAGGGTCACCCTCATGGTTGTACCCGCCTCTGGAGTGCTCTCGGCGGTGATGTTCCCACCATGAGCCTCGACCAGTTTCTTGGCGATGGCCAGCCCCAGCCCCATGCCACCAGAATCGGTTGATTTATAAAACCTCTCGAACACATGTGGCAGTTCTTCTGGTGGAATCCCCGCGCCGGTATCCCGCACTTCAATCATTGCCTGCCCTTCTTTTTGACGATACAAAATTGACACTTCTCCACCCGAGGGAGTGTAACGCAATGCGTTTGCCAGCAGGTTGTTCAACACTTGGCGTATGCGTCCGGGGTCAAGATCGAGCCAGGGAAGATTAGCAGCTGCCTGCACTCTAAGAGTTACGCCCGCTGTTTTGGCTTGCATCTGGAACGAGTCTGTCGTTTCTCTCACCAACAAGGCCAGATCGGTTGGTTCCTTGTTCAGTTGCAGCGCGCCGCTCTCTGCAAGCGCGAGTGTACGCAAGTCTTCGATTAGCCGAGAGATAATGGACGTCTCTTCTAGCAGCATGCGCAGGTTGACCTCGCTTGCCGGGTAGATGCCGTCCAGCATGCCCTCCAGGTTCCCCTGCATCACTGTCAATGGTGAACGTAGTTCGTGGGTTACATCTGCCAGGAGGCTCCGGCGCTGTTCATCAAGCACATGCAGGCGTGAAGCCATATCATTGAAGGCGCGGGCCATTGTGCGCACCTGACGTGGGCCTTCTTCCTGCACCCGCGCTGAATAATCTCCCTTACCAACGCGATCAGCGGCGTTGAGCAGGTCATCGAGCGTACCGGTATAATGACGCAGAATATGTCCACCCGGACCAAAGAGAAGTATAAAGAACACAAATAGAATAAAACCGAGAGGAATTGTCCACTGGTCAGGAATGCTGGGAATATGCACCAGCCCAAGTGAAAGGATGACATTGACGATGATAACGACCAGCGCAACCAAGCCAAGCAGGCTGACCAGCATGAACAGGAATCCCACCCGGCCAAAGAAGCGTGCCCGCGGTCTTCGGGTAGGTGGCCATGGTTCGTTCTCAGGCCACCAGGTGGGACGTGGATGGTTAAACAGCCGCTTATAGTGGCGTGAAATTCGGCCTCTTCTGGATATAAAACGGGAATGATCAAACATCGCTCAACGATCTGTGAATTTATAGCCAATACCGTACACGGTCAGGATATAACGCGGTTCAGAGGGATTCAACTCGATCTTACGCCGGATGTTCTTGATATGGGCGTCAATGGCGCGCTCGTAAGACTCGAACGCCACGCCATGGACAGCCTCCAGTAGTTGGGCGCGGGTAAATACCCGTCCCGGGAAACGTACCATCTCTGCCAGGAGCAGGAATTCAGTGGGAGTCAGTTCCTCGATCTGGCGACCTTCCACGTTGACTCTCATGCGCGGCATATCGAGCGTCAGTTCGGAAGCGCGCAGGATCTCCTGGCTGGAGGCAGCATAATTCTCTACCCGGCGCAAGACAGTCCGGATCCGCGCCACCAGTTCCTTTGGGCTGAACGGTTTGGTGATGTAATCATCTGCACCCAGTTCCAGCCCAATGAGTTTTTCGGTCTCCTCCGATCGCCCGGTCAGCATGATGATTGGCACGCTCGAGACTTTGCGCAGTTCGCGTGTTACATCGAGACCATCCACTAGAGGCAGGCCAAGATCGAGTACGATTAGATCGGGTTTTTCGGTTCTCGCCAACCAAAGGGCTGTTTTTCCATCCACAGCCGCGCGCACGCGGAAGCCGGCGCGTTCGAGGTAATCTCTTACCAGTTTTACGATCTTGGGTTCGTCATCCACAATAAGGATAGTCTTCATAAATGATTCCAAGCCTATAAGGCGTGTAGGAATACGATGGCAAAACTCATTATTCGATTATTTTTTTGCGATCATAACCAGCGATGGACATCCTTCTTGTACTTTAGATAGGCTGGTCCAAACTGCTTCTCGAGCATTGCTTCTTCGGTCAGGATGAAGCGTTTTTCCATCAAGATCATAAAAACAGGAATCGCCAGGAAGGGAGTCAGGCTCCCAAGCAGGATAGCCATGCCGAACAGGATCAGAGCGAAGCCGAATACAACGGGTTTCGACTGAAGCGGAAGATACCGTGCGTTATCAAGGCGCTCGATCCTTCGCCCGGTTGCACCTTCATCCCGACGTGTCGGAAAAGTCCATCTGCCTGGAAATTACTGACAAGTCCGGCAATCAGGAATATTACCCCAAACAGGTTCCAAGGGGAAGGAATGATTTTCGCGACCGGAAGGAGGAAGTGAAGGGTGAGCACAGTCAACAAGACAACCAAAAGGTACATGGGAGGTAATACTTTTGGCTTATTCCTGATAGTTCTCCAAGTTCTATTTCGAAGGCCGCGCCCGCAAGGTGTGGTCCGTGGGTGAATTAGGTATATAGGTGTACTGGATCGCCCCAAGCTCACAGGAATGTACGCACTTCCCACAGCCATTGCAGGCTGTCGCGTTTCGGATGGTCACATGGTGATGCCATTTAAAGTCAATTTTTCCAAACACCTGGTGCGGGCAGACTTCGATACACTTCCAGCAGGCCTCACAACGCCGGGGATGCAGAAGGATGAAATTCGTTTTTCTATGGCGAGATTCCACGTGATGGTTCATGATGTCCACTTTCATGTGACGGGCGGGCAGGTGTCTACCCGCCCGTCTCGGTTATTGATTGCTCTCATCGGGAGCTTTATCCCCTACAGGACTTCTATCCCAGCCAGGGGCAGCATGCGCCCGGTGGTGCCATTCAGCAAACATCGGCGGGATGCCATCACCCCACCTGCCTCTCTCGCCCCGTGGACCGTGGTGGGTGTGCCGCCAATACCAGTGTGGTCCCCAGATGAGATGCCGCATCGCGCTGAAAGCAAGAATCAGCAGGAAGAAAGCAAACAGCACGCGGAAAATGTTAAAGAAGGGATGCCGGAGATATGGGAAGAACGGTATATTCCCGGCAGCCGGCAGTTGGATATTGGCTGCTGTTCGGTACATCGCGCCTTCCTGGTAGGCGAATAACGCGATCCCTGCGATGGCAGCCAGCAGGATCAATCCTGCAATGATACGGAAAGCAACATTCTTATTCATAGCAATCTCCTTTTATGTGATTAACGGGTTCCAAGAACCAAGCCTATTGTGATCATTCCAGCCATGGTGACCAGTAACACCAATTCTTCAATGATCCGGAAGGCAACTTTTCCGAACATGATCATCTCCTTTCGATGCTCGCAGTATAGAATCCAATTGTGAATTGAGTGTGAAGAGGCTGCGGAGATTCTGTGCATGAAAGGGCGTGTCCATCTCGTCTATAATAAAAATTCCGAGGTTTTCCTCGGAAGTTTTAGAACTAATCGGATATATCATTCCCAATCGTCTGGCCCCCTCGATTCCTTGATTCCCAGCAATGCCGAGAGCACATCCGGCGGGATATCCGGCTCCGGCAGGCTGGTTTTATACAATTGTTCACTCGCAGCACGCTCACACAGGGAATGCCACAACAACTGCCGTTCATCGCTCTTTACAACCAGGTCGTTGAGCGTTTGCGCATTGAGCAGGTATTCGCCTGTCGTGTAGAGGAAGGTTAGTCGCTTCCACTTGTCGGTCGCGATCGATCTTTCCAACCGTTCAAGCGCACCGAGCTGGATCTTGAAATATTCCTCTCCAGCGCGTGGATGATCAGGCTCGTCTCGCAGAAGCTCGGCGCGCGTGGTCAGCTCGTGGCCGCGCACCGGAGCAACGAATTCGATCCGCCCACTAAGTTCGCCAAAGGATCCAGGCTGGTAAAAAGCCAGGTAATCAACCGCAATCACCTTTGGCGCGTTGCGAAAGGGAATACGATACCAACCAAGCAGGCGGGCAATTTCCAGGTCACGCGGCGAGGGGATCAGGCACACCAAAACGAGGGAGGTGGGCATCAACATGGGTTAACTTTACACCAAAACCTGGAAAGACTCAATGCAAATTACACCAATATTCCGTTGGTGTAATGAATAACGAGACCGGAAGGGTTCTAGCAGTGAAAGATGTTTTTATTAACGATCGCGCCGGATCGGGATAAAAGCCAATTGTCCCCGTGGTGGGAATAATATGTCGGCAAGTCGCGCCATCAACACCGGTCCAGGCCCTGCGCACACGATCCGTGCCTTAAGCGCCATCTGTTTCTTCACCGCTGCATTAGCCTTGACTTGGTTCCAGGTAACCGGACCGTGTGAGCCGACCAGCTGATTTTTCTTCGTTATCATTGAATCCCCAGAAAACAGTATGCCCAAAGATGGAGCAAAGAATGATAGATGCCCTGGTGTGTGGCCATGAGTCTCCACCACGTGCAACCGGTTAAGCACCGGCAAGACCTGGCCTTCAGTCAGGTGTTCATCCACATGAGCGGGATGAATGCGACCGAGGCATTCCGCCAGGGCGAATATGGGTTTGAGGAGGATGTTATCGGTTTTCAATGAACGTGGGAATCTTCCTTCGGCTACAGCCCGTGCCTCAAACAGGCTGGCATAAACGCGCGCACCGGTCGCTTTTTTTAGGGCAGCCACGCTGCCGGCGTGATCGTAATCGGCATGGGTAAGCAGGATGCGATTCAGATCCCGTGGTGAAAAACCCAACTGCTTGATATACCGTATGATCCTATGTGCGCTGCCGGGTATGCCGGTATCGATAATGGTCAATCCATCCTGGTCGATCAATAAATATGGATTGGATGTCATGCAGGGGATAATGTGTACATTTGAAACGATTTCCATTCGAATTACTAAAAGCCTTTCGGTGAGAGAGGACTGAGAAAGGCGCATTATACCAATAATGGTTCAGGGCAGGCTTAAAGCCACATAAGTGTTCAATGGAGAAATTGTATATTCATAAAATAAGAACCGAGGCTGACATTCACTCCAGCCTCGGCATCCAAATTACCTGTTGGATCTGTCAGATCAATTAGGTCAATCCGACTTCTTTGTTGAACTTAATGATCAACTCATCGATCTCATCCACTTGCTGCTGGATGTCCGTGAAGTAGTCGCGGTTATTCCACATATCCAGGATCTCTGCATAAGTCTTGCCCTGCTGCTCGACCCAGGTGTAGTACTTCAGGTTATGAACGCGGCGCCTATCCTCGTAACGCAGCTCAAGGAGATTTTCGGTGCCCTGTCCCATCAACCAGCGTGCATAGTCAGCGGCAGCATCCATCTCGGTGTACTCGCCGTATTCGGCATGCATCTCCTTCAGGCGGCTCTGGTAAAGTTCCATCGAGTCGGTCAGCACGGTGACCAGTATGTCATCCTCACCCATTTCGTAATACTTGGCTGCCTTGATGGCAGTGAGTACATTCGAGATGCCAGAAAAACCTAATAGGTCGAGATTGGAGAGTAGAGAGCTGGAAACACCCTTCGTAGCAAGATAATTCCGGCCAGCCGGTTCGTTAAACAGCCGCGCCAGGTTCACCACAGCATTATCGTCGATCGCGACGACCATGTCTGTATTCTTCGTGTTGTGGATCCACGGCACGTGCTTGTCACCAATGCCCTCGATGCGGTGCGAACCGAATCCGTTTTCAAGCAGGGTCGGGCACTGAAGCGCCTCACTGGCAACAATGAGGCTGCCGGGATAGATCTGTTTCATATAGTCGCCGCTGGCGATCGTCCCGGCAGACCCGGTGGCGGAAGCCATGCCCCTGTAAACACCATTCGAACCGGCCACCTGTTTTACGACCTCTTCCATGGCGTGACCGGTTATCTCATAATGCCAAAGGTAGTTACCAAATTCATCAAACTGGTTGAAGATCATCAGGTCCTGCCCGGACTTGCGTAACTCCCAGCATTTGTCGAAGATTTCTTTGACATTGGATTCAGTGCCGGGTGTTTTAATGGTTTGCCCGGCGATGCTCGATAGCCAGTCAAAACGCTCCTTGCTCATGCCTTCCGGCAGGATGGCGATGGATTCGCAAGCCAGCAACGCAGAGTCGTAAGCACCGCCGCGGCAATAATTGCCCGTCGAAGGCCACACCGCCTTCTGTGTGGTCGGATCGAACTGACCCGTGACCAGACGCGGTACGAGACAACCGAAGGCTGCCCCCACCTTGTGTGCCCCGGTCGGAAACCACTTCCCCACAAGCACGACGATGCGCGCCGGCACGCCGGTTATCGAGGATGGAAGTTCCATCCAGTTCACCCCGCCGAATCCGCCACCCTTGGTCTTGGGTTCGTTCTTCCATGTGATGCGGAATAGGTTGCGCGGATGCACATCCCACAAGCCGATGCCTCTCAACTCCTGTTTAACCTTGGCAGGGATCTTCGCCGGGTCTTTCATCTGCGAGAAAGTAGGAACAATAATGTTGCGCTCGCGGGCGCGCTGGATGGCGTGGGCGCGGCAGTCTTTGTGAGTGGTGAGATCGATCCTGGTCATTTGGGGGAACTCCTGAGATTGATTAGGCTGAAACTACCGAAGTTTGTGAGACTTCGGATGGCCTGGTTGTCTGACAACTGGATTATACCCCTGGAAAGGCGTTGGAAAGACAGCAAAGGGAATCGTGAAGTATCCTTTTTTTCCATCAAAGGTTAATTCCTATTTAGTTATGCGGCTGGAAATCTTGCTAATCGCTTCATTTGCTTCCCGATAAAGACGTATGTTATCCGATTTTTTTATACTTTCCAAAGGCTTGATCGCATTGATATTACCAATCTTCCCAAGAGCGATGATCGCAGCAACACGGACTTCTATATTTTTGACTCTTAAGGCAGCGATCAATGGGTCTATGGCCTCCGGGTTACCGAGGTTGCCAAGCGCTTCGGCAGCATGCTCCCGAATAGCACCGTAAAAAGGATGGGTATTCTTAAGGGCTTTTATCAGCGATCCTAAAGCTCTTTCATCGCCAATCAGGGCGAGTGCGCGGGCTGCATTGATGCGCACATGAAGACCATCATCCTTCTCAAGTGCAGAAATCAAGGGTAGTACTGCCTCGGACGCTTTCATTTTCCCCAAGTATAAGGCTGCTTCGTACCTGCAGTCACTATTCCAATGATGGGCGAGGACATCGATAAGACCATTGATATCTTGGGTCTTCTTTAAGGCCTCCATGCGCTCTCGTTCAGCTGGTGAAAGGGCAAGATTGGTGGTCATTAGGCACCTCCTTATTTGCAGAGTTTTTGCTGTATTGGCTACTCTCTTATCTGGTTGATGGAGTCATCTCGGTCTTTTCGTAACCTGTTCATCCACAGGCAACATCCAATAATTACGAATTCTTGATAATGGAGATGTATTATGCGTGCTTATTTATTTCCTGTCAATCTTTTATGGCTGCACTGAAAAAAGGGAATGTCACCCTGAACGACCCGCACCTGCGGTGTGGGCAGGTGAGCGAAGGGTCTCCATTCTTCTATGGAGATGCTTCGCTTCGCCAACATGATAAAAGTAAGTTTTTCAGGTGACTCATCTATTAATTCCGGGGGGTTTTACATCTTTTTTTTCTTTATTAAAGTTATTGCCTGGCTTCCACATAAGATGTCTCGGCATAGGGTTTTCCGAACTTCACACTTTCGAGTATCTGCCTCCTAAAAACATTAGGAAATGTATTACTTCATCATCCACGAGAATGATTTTCTTACTGTTTTGTTTTTTTCTTCCCACCATTCCTTAACTATTTTATTACCTACTTTTAATGTATTTTCCCTTAAACTGGTGTATCATAATCTTGGATCACATTGATCTGGAAAGGAGGTTGCTGTCGAAACTGTGATTGCAATACTTCTGGGAGGAGAGACCGGGTAACAAACCGAGGCGCTACCGTAAGAATCTGCGCCCAACGTCTCCCACGACGAACGCGGACTTCCCCACTCTTTCCTCCGCAAGCTGCACGAATTGGCGGATGGGTAACCCCCATCCGCCTTCTTATTACTACTTTTCCGGCGCTTCGCGTACGATGTACAGTGGCCGACCCTTGGCTTCGTCATATAAACGACCGAGATATTCACCTATTACCCCCAGCGAGATCAACTGCACGCCGCCCAGGAACAACACTGCAATTAAAGTGGATGCTTGTCCAAAAAACGCCTGCGAGCCGGTCACGCGCAGCACGATCACCACCGGGATGGCAATGATACTTGCACCAGCCGAGATGAAACCAAAGACAGTTGCCATTTGAAGGGGGAAATAAGAGAAACCGGTGATGGCGTTGATCGCCAGACGGAACATTTTCCTGAATGGATATTTCGTCTCCCCAGCAAAACGCGCCGCTCTCTTGTATGATACTCCGATTTGTTTGAAGCCCACCCAGACTGACATGCCGCGCATAAAACGATGCCGCTCACGCATCTGGTTAAGCACGTTTACAACCTTTCGATCCATTAATCGGAAGTTGCCCACATTCATGGGGATATCAACATCTGTGATCCGGACAATCAGGCGGTAGAACAACGAGGCCGTACACAACTTGAACCAGGTTTCTCCCTCGCGTTCTTCGCGCCTGGCATAAACAACCTCATACCCTTCATGCCATCTCGCAATCATATCCAGGATGACTTCAGGAGGATCCTGCAAGTCAGCGTCCATCATGATCACTGCCCTCCCGCGGCTGTAATCCAGACCGGCGGTCACCGCGATCTCGTGGCCGAAGTTGCGCGCAAAGATGACCGGGCGCACGCATTTATCTTGAGCGGCAAGGGCGCGGATTCGGTCGGCTGAGCCATCGGTCGAACCATCGTCGACGAACAACAGTTCCCAGGTTCCACCTCCTGCGGACATCACCTCGGTCAGCCGGCGGTAGAGTTCATCAAGATTCCCCAATTCATTATAAACAGGGACGATGACCGAATAATCTATGTTCATTTCTTCTCTCGTTTTCGGAACAAGCGGGGTTTTGGCCTGGTTATCATAGCTTCAGCCTCTTTCTCGGGGCTGGGCTCCGCGAATGGCGTCATGCCGAGAACCCTGCGGCGCAAGTAATCGAAAATGACCGCCAGCGAAGCCATCACCGGGATGATAAGCAACGCACCAAGAATACCCCACAGCACGGTTGCCATGATGATAAAGATGAAAACCAACGCCTCAGGAATGTGGACGGAGCGTCCCATGATATAAGGACGCAGCCAGAAATTCTTGATATTAATTAGGATCAGATAGACCACCATAACAACCAGCATCACACCGTAATTCGGGAAGGGGATCCAGCTTGAGCCTTCGAGCAGGCCGACACCGGCTGCTAGCGCCGCTGCCAGGAATGGACCAACATCGGGGACGAGGGTGAAGAAACCGGCGATGACGCCCAGCACCAGAGCGCCGGGGATACCAAGCACCGTCCAGGCTATGGTGAAGACGATCCCGACAATGAACATGAGCAGGATCTGGCCGCGCAGGTAACTCATCCACACGGTTCGCACGCGTTGATACAGTTCGCCCAATTCAACACGGTATTCCTCCGGGAACGAGTTGATGAGTTGCCTACGCAGATTCGCCCACTGGTTCAACAGGTAATACACCGCCACCAGCACCACGATAATCCATAGCGCGCCGAGGGAGGTCTGTTCAATCAGTTTAAGTGCATTCTCTGAAAGCGAGGAGAGAAAAGTGGTGCGAAATTGTGCCAGTTGGTTCGCCACCTGGCTGAAATCCACGTACAACCCGCCAAAGGTATGCGGTCGGATCATCCAGGCGATGAGCTGGTCAATCAGGTTGAGAATGTCGCTCAGGATTTGCTGGAATTCATCGAAGAACAGTGAAGCCAAGCTGGTTGGCACACCGATCAGGAACAGTATGCTGATCCAATATACGAGGTTGACCGATGCACGCCGTGAAAGCCTGGTATGTGCCTCCAGTTGACTGGCTACCGGGCTGATAAGATACGCAATGAAGGTGGCAACGATCAATGGTTTCAACACTGGCCGGATGAACCACAAGGCAACAAAAAAGAGAACGAAGAGCGCGAAAAGGGTGAAATAACGTACCGGCGTGCTCCATTGTTTTTGATTCATAGGACCTTTTTTACTGCCTCCAGTGTCGGTTCGATGACTGGTGCCATGCTCACCGCCAGCATAGCAGCACCGACGTCTTTCAACCCGGCTCCGGTGTTTAAAACAAGGATCGGATCCTCTTCCGAGAGGAGCCCCTGCCCCACCGCTTTGATCAGCCCGGCGTAAGAGGTCGCGCCGGCTGGTTCGGCAAAGATACCTTGCGGTCCAAGCTCGGCAATCGCAGCCAGGATCTCGTCATCGCTGACTGTGATATACATACCATCTGTTTCGCGGGCCGCGCGGACGGCGCGCACGCCATCGCGCGGAAAATCCACCGAAATGCTATCCGCGATGGTCTTGGCTGCAACTGGCATGATATTTTCGGTTCCGGTGTGGAAGGCATTGGCAATCGCTGCGGAACCAACAGCCTGAATTCCGATAAGACGTGGCATTCGGTTGATCCAACCCATTCGAAGCAAATCCTTGAAGCCCTTATGGATTCCTGAAATAATATTTCCATCTCCCACGGAGACAAAGACCGTCAGTGGTGGGTGTTGATTGCGCGGGTCACCTTGGATATGCCAATCGCGATGTTCGGCAGACCACCATTCCCAAATCTCAAACGCCGCGGTCTTTTTTCCTTCAGTGGTGAAAGGATTATGCCCGGTGTTGCGGCAATACCAGTTGAATTCGGTTGCAGCCTTCACAGTCAAATCGAATGCATCGTCATAGGAGCCATCCACCAGGAAGACCTTCGCTCCGTAGATGAGCAATTGTGCCACCTTGGCTGGTGGTGCAGATTTTGGAGCGAAGATGACCGCCTTTTGACCGACCGCCGAGGCCATGCCGGCCAGGGCTGCCCCTGCATTGCCGGTGGAGGCGGTGACAACAATCTCCGCGCCGATCTCACGGGCGCGGGCGACCACGATTGCGCTGGCGCGATCCTTGAAAGAAGCTGTCGGATTGCAGCTCTCATCCTTCAGCCAAAGATGCTGCAAGCCAAGTTTGCTCGCCAGTCGCGGCAAAGAGTAGACAGGCGTCCAGCCGGCGGCGCGAAGCGGGGTTCCTTCACAACCGGGGTCTTGGATCGGCAAAAGCGGCAGGTAGCGCCAGAGCGAAGATTCACTGCGGCAGGTCAGGTCCTCCGGCTGGAATTTCTGGCGGATCGAGTCAACGTCCAGAACCACATCCAGATTGCCCCCATCCTGCGGGCAGGTGTAGGTCACCTGGCCGGGAAGATATTCTGCACCGCACAGCGAGCAGCGGTAACCGGTGAATTTGCTCATAGGTCCTTTAGGTTGTCTTTATTCGGATTCGAAGGGCACGCCCAGGCCGGCCGGCGGCGAGGCGCGCAGGGCGCGCAGGATCTTCGCCACCAGGCGGCGCGTGCCTTCCGGCAGGGCGGCTAGGGTGCGCGCCACCCATTCGGCGTCGCTGATGTTGACCAGCAGCAGGGTCAGGATCATCAAGGGAAAGGGGGCCACCTGCAGCACCTGCGAGGGGATGCCGGGTAATTGCGGCTGGAGAACCAAGCCAAGCCACTGCAGCAGCGAGAACAGATAAACCCCCAATGCCGCCCGGAAAGGATTCCAACCCCCAAAGATGGCGATGGAAAGTGCGATCCAGCCGATACCGTCCAGCCCGGATTGGATGCCCATCCAGCCGGCCTTGACGTTGAGCGAGTAGGCCGGGCCGGCGATACCAATGATCGCCCCGCCGAGGACAGTGTACAGGTAGCGCAGGCGGTTGACGTTCGCGCCGCGCACGAAGGCCGCCGCCGGGCGTTCGCCGATGCCCTGCAGCATCAACCCCGGGCGGGTACGAAAGAGATATACCCAGGCAAGAATGACAATCAGGTAGCTCAGATAGGTCAACACATCCTGACGGAAAAGCAAGGGACCCAGGATGGGGATATCCTTCAATAAGGGGATGTGCCAGGCCGGGAAACGAGGGCCGGAAACATTCATAAAGGACAGACCAAGGAAATACGAAAGGTCCCGGCAGGCCAGGGCGAGAACAAAACCGATTGCCACCTGCGACTGCTTCAGGCTGATGCTGCTGAACGCGATGATCAGGGCAATCAACGCCCCGATCAGCATGCCTGCCAGCAAGCCCAGCAGTTGACTGTCCGTCTTGTAGGCCACAGCGAAGCCGCCCATGGCAGAGAGCAGGATGGTCCCGTTCATCGACAGGTTGATGACCCCCGCCCGTTCGGTGATGGTCTCTCCGATCACTGCGAACATGATCGGCCCAGCCATGGCCAGCACCCCGGCCAGGCCCACCAGTATGGTATTCGTATCCATGGCGGCTCCTAAGATTTTTTAAGCAAGCGCTGACGAACCCCTTCGCCGAGCAGCACCAGGAGCACCAGCAGGCTCTGGAAAACGCCGGAGAAGGAGGATGCCAGTCCATAAACGATCTGCAGTTGGATGCTGCCCGTGTTCAGCAGGGCAAAGAAGAGTGCGATCGGGGCAGCCCAGAGCGCCTGGTAATTGACCAGCATGGCCACCAACAACCCCAGAAATCCATAACCGCCGGAGATGTTGGGCAACAGGCAGTGGTAAACCGCCGTCACCTGCAGGGCACCTGCCAGGCCGACAAAGGCCCCGCACAGCAGGAAGGCGAGCATGCTGTACTGCCAGGTTGGCACGCCCATCAGGTAGGCAGCCTTCATGTTCCTGCCGACCGCCTTGAGACGCAGGCCGAAGTGCGTGCCGCGCAGCAGGAAATAAACAAGCACCATGGCCAGGATGGCCACCCCCAAAGACCACGGGCTGAGATTCGTCCCTTCAAAGGTCGGCAGCCAGAGCGACCGCTCGAAGGGCAGGGTTCCGGACATCGAGGCCACACCGGGGCGTTTCCACGGACCGAAAACCAGGTAGATGGTCAGCGCCGTCGAGACGAAGTTCAGGCCCAGGCCGCCGAAGATCTCGTTCACCCCGCCGAAGGTCTTCAGCGCGCCAGCCAGGCCGGCCCACAACGCCCCACCAAGGATCCCGGCCAGGATGCCGAGGAAAATGATCAGGCCAGCCGGCAGGCTGGAGTCCTGCAACAGGCGCAGCATCCAGGTGGTGAAGATCGCCCCGAGGGTGATCTGTCCTTCCACGCCGATGTTCCACAGCCCGGCCGAGAAGGTGATCAGCACGCCGGCAGTGGTCAGGAGAAGCGGGAACCAGGCCATTAGCAGGTATTGCAGGCTGGCAGTCGAACCCAGGGCACCTTTCAGGATCGAACCAAAGGCTGCCAGAGGCGGGATCCCTACGGCCGCGAGGATCAAGGCGGTGATGAGCAGCGCCAGAACCAGCGCGCCACTCTGGTAGGCAAGATTGATCCAGGTTTTTGATTTCATGATTGACTCCCTGCGCCAAGATCAGGCCAGCCTTTGCCGCCGATCAGTTCTCCCAGCGTCTGGGAGGTCAGGCCGCTGGCCTCCAGCGGCGGGGTAACCTTCCCGGCGAAGAAGACCAGCACGCGATCGCTGTACTGCAGGATCTCCTCCAGGTCGGAGGAAATGAAGAGGATCGAGGTACCCCGGGCACAGCGTTCCTTGAGCTTCGACCAGATGTAGATCGTCGACTCGATGTCCAGGCCGCGCGTCGGGTGCTCGAGCAGCAGCAGGTTGAGCGGCTCGCGCATCAGCGAGAGCAGCGCCCGCTGCTGGTTGCCGCCGGACAGCGCCTCGACCGGGCTGGCCGGTGTGCCGCGGATATTGAACGCTTCGATGCGCTTCTGGGTCAGCTGGCGGCTGTTCTCCCAGTTGACGAAGAAACCGCGCGGCTGCTCGGCCAGGACGACGTGTTCGGTCAGGGTCAGCCCGGCAGCCAGCCCCTCCTCCAGGCGGGCAGCCGGCAGGAAGGCTGTGCCGTGCTTCTTGAAGGTGTGGTAGGAACGGCCGGTCAGGTCCCGGCCGCGCAGCAGGATGCGCCCGCCGGTGGAACGGACCATGCCGCCGACCGAGCGCAGGAAGAGGCCCTGTCCGCTGCCTTCCATCCCGGCCAGGCCGATCACCTCACCACTGCAGACTTCGAGGGACACATCCCGGATCTTCAGGCGGTAGTCTTCCACGCTCAGGTCCTGCAGGCGCAGGATGGTCTCGGCGCCAGCGCACGGATTCCGGGCTTCGACGCCGATCGCCTTGCCGAACATCATTTCGACCAGGCTGCGGGTCTCGTAGGGCGGAACGGCATCCCCGACCAGATGGCCCTGGCGCAGGATCGCCACCCGGTGGCAGAGACCCTCGACGTCCTCCAGCTTGTGCGAAACGAACAGGATCGTCTTGCCCTGTCCGGCCATCAACTTGAGGGCGGCGAAAAGTTTGGCTTTCTGGGCGGCACTGATGCCGGTGGTCGGCTCGTCGAAGATCAGCACACGCGCGCCCAGCCAGAGCAGGCGCAGGATCTCGAGCTGCTGGCGCTCACCGACCGTCAGGGAATCGACGGAGGCTTCGGGGTTGATCTTGAAGCCGAACTCTTCTGCCAGCTTGTTGAAATCGCGGATGGCCGTCTTGCGGTTGGGGAAGATCCCCCCCCGGCGGCCAAGAATGAAATTATCGATGATGTGCATGGGCGGAAAATCGAGCGGGTCCTGGTGGAGCATGCCCACCCCATGTCGGATGGCATCCGCCGGGGAATGGATGACGACTGGCCTTCCATCCAAAAGGATCTCGCCCTGGTCCGCCCGGATGAATCCGGATAAGACCTTCATCAGCGTACTTTTGCCGGCACCGTTCTCGCCCAGGATGCCCTGGATCGTCCCGGCGGGAATGGAGAGATTGATGCCGGCATTGGCATGCAGCTTGCCAAATATCTTGTGAATATCGCGGAGTTCAACGTTCATCCATGTTTCCTTATGATCGCAGGTCTTCCGCAAGTGAATTACTACCGGCTGAAAGCCGGTAGCTTCAGGGAGCGGCTGAAAGCCGCCTAAAGCTCCTTGCGCAACGAGAAGACAGGCAAGAATAACATCTCGATGAAATTCGAAACAGCTTAT
>Ga0172371_10002565_pt1 | contig 28735 bp, 30 predicted proteins | sample Lak12m_FD_114543 | JGI IMG/M metagenome (GOLD analysis project Ga0172371, IMG submission 114543) | Freshwater microbial communities from Kabuno Bay, South-Kivu, Congo - kab_022012_12m | ecosystem: Environmental > Aquatic > Freshwater > Lake | place: Democratic Republic of the Congo: South-Kivu...
CTGCAATTGTCAGATTTTGCACTTCCGCGTACGGAATCACCTGCAGGCTTAACCCCTTTTGTTTTTTATCTTTCATTTTAAACTTCTTTGGCTAATTTGAAAAGAGCTTCATAAAACTCATCCATATTAGTTCCCTCTTTTGCTGAAATTCCCACCACTTCATATTCGGGGAATGTTGATTCAAACTTCTTTACATCTGCTTTTTTCAAGTCAATCTTATTAGCAACAACTAAAACAGGAATTTTTCTAGCTATTAAGTTTCCAATAATAGTAATATTTACCTGCGAGTAAGGATTTTCAGCAGCATCTAAGACAACAACAACTGCATCCATATCATCCAACCATTGAATGCTTTCAATAATGCCTTGTGTCGCTTCTTTAGCTCTCTTCTTTGCCTCTTTCTTTTTTAATCCAAATCCTAAGAAGTCCTCATAATCTATTTTAGTAGCAATTCCAGGAGTATCGACAATTTTGAACTCAAGTATTTTTCCTTTGTACTTTATCTCAACTTTCTCCTTAAACTGAACATGTCTTGTTTCATGCGGAACCTTGCTTACCACCCCTATTTCCTCGCCAGTCCAGTCCTTGCAAATTCTATTTGCTAGGCTAGTCTTTCCAGCATTAGGCGGGCCATAAAAACCAAGCTTTATATTCTCTTTTCTCCCAAATAAACTTCTTAATATCCTCTTCGAGAAATTTCTGAGTATTCTAATCATGCCTTCTATAACCTTGGACCTTTAATAAAGTTTACGCTGCTAGGATTCTGCCTTCTTGCTATCTCTTCTTGCATCTTTTTCTTCTCAAAAACACGGAAGATTGGTATTTCAAACATCCCCGTTCTTTTTCCGTCTATTTTCTTCATAGCATAGCCTATTTGCTCCCCATTCCATCCAGATTCAGATAGCTTCTTCCTTATTTCATTATCAGTTAATCTATTATTTCTAGAGTTAAATATGAAAGTTATTATATTATAAATGTCATTTTTCTGTTTAAATAAGTATGATTCATATCTTCTCTTATACCATTCCTGAAGCAATATGTAGATAATTAATATTACAAAAATGAGCAGTATTAAATAGAAAAGGAATTTGCCCCAACCAAATCTCTGCGGCTCCGGTGGAGTTATATCATCATCAAAATCTAATTCAGAAGCCTCTGGAGATATGTGCATTCCAAGATCTTGAACTTTAACAAAACTGTCAATAACAAATTCAAAGACACTTTGTGAATCTTTGATGACAATATAGCTTCCAGACATTTTTTCTTTTGCATCATAGTCTTGCATGAATTTTATACTACTTAAGGGATAATCAATTACAAAATATTTATCTCCTATGAATTCGGAGTCAGGATTCTGATTTAATGTCACAGTATATTTTGTTAATATAGTAGAAGAACCGCCCTTTCCATTATAACTGTCAATTGTTTCGAAGTCAACAACTCCCGCATAGTTAGAATTCATCCATTTAGTTATGGCTTCTTTTACACTGCCCGAAGAACTCTCATTCGAATCAGCGCCAGACAAGCTTTCTATGTACTTTGGATCTATATTGTTATATCCAACAGAAAGTGGAAAGGACCCTAAAGTTTTTTTAGTAATTCCAGCTGGAATATCCAATGTCAAAAGGTTCCTTAAAACAGCCATTATCGCATCATCATCAGCCGCCCCAGCTAAATTTGTTCTCGCAGCATAAATGGATGAGTTTAGACTGTCTATATCTATTTTTTTCTTGATTTCATCAGATATCCAAGAGGGATATGAGTTAATCTGGCTTTTTAAGTCACCAACTCTTTTCTCATATTCCTTAAGCAGAAGCCATGCAGATTCATTTCCACCACTAGTTTCAATCTCAAAGCTTTTGCTTGATTCAGTCCCATCTTGTTTTATTGCAGTCACATCAACGCTTACAAACCCCATCGTATCAAAAATATGATTTACACTATTTCCATCAGAATTAATCACTTGACCATCGCCAAAATCCCATATCGTATTCTTTATATCTGAAGAATTTCCCGCAGTAATCTTAGTGCTTTGTCCAACTAAAACAGTCTTAGGATTTATATCAAAATCAAATCCAGCACTTACATTTATAGTCTTCTCAAATATTTTCTCACTGTTAAGGTAAAGTATGAACTTGCTAGGTTTGCTCCCAAATGGAATTTTAAATCCTGCTTTTGATAAGTCTAAATCAATAAAATTAGAATTTAGCTTCCCAGTGCTTTTATTTAGAGAATAAATACTCTGCGTACTAACATCCCCATCATTATAGTATGATAAGTAGACATTGCTAAAACTAATAGTCTGGCTTGCCCCATATAGTCCTATTGGAATTACGCACCCGCCTTCACAGTTAACATTTCCCGCAGAATTACTCGGATAGTTTGATCTTAGATAATCCATCATATAACTTCCAACTGTTCCGCTATATAGCCCTACAAAAGCATCATTTGTTACAGCAATATTTATGCCATCTGACTGCAATGGTCTTATAAAAACCTCAGTATCCATAATTGTTAAATTATTAAGGTTATTAGAGTTTGTTCCGCAAATCTTCCCAACCTGCTCTCTTCTAATCTGATATACTGAATTTTGAGCTGAAGCAAATATACAAACTAATAAATCTTTTTGTACAGGACTTCCATAGTTAACATCGCATTCTAACTCTGCACTTCCTTGACTTAAATTTCCAAGAGAGCAGCTCTTCAATGTATTGCCTTGAAAGTCTAACAAAGCCATTTGCAGTGTTGCATTATTTCCATACTCCTCAGCTCTTCTTGTTACTTTAGCACCAATCCTATAAGCGGCAGCTGCTCTGACGGTTATATTTTCACAGTATTTTGAAGTGCCAATGGCAGAATTCTGATACGATTCATTCTCTAAGTTATAATCAAAACAACCAAAGCTTTTATCGCTAGTGCATAGTACTCCAGTACTTTTATTATTGAAGAGATATCTAGTTTCCCTGCCAGTAATGTCCACTAACAGCTGATTATAGCAAGATGGAGAAATATCACTTTGTAAATTAAATTTAATTGAATTAGGCGTTCCAGCAATCCCCACTCTCGATATAGACTTACCACTTATTCTAAACCCGAGATAACTTTTACCATTTATATTAATGTTAGTTATTTGCTCTTGAGTATCGTACCCTTCTGAGCAATTAGAGGTCGTGCATGTAAATTCGTCCCCTAAGATATATCCACTTTCGCTAATAAGGTTAACAAGAGAGATATTCCCTCCGATATTACTGCTGAAGTTAGAATGTGCACTTTGATTCTGAAAACTTATATTAACTAATCCAGAGATCGTTCCGCCTTGTGTATAAACTGTCTCAAGAGTATTATTCTTATATGCAAACGAGGCACTTGCAAAATGAAAAGACAAAACTACAAAAATAGCAAATAACAAAACCACCTTTTTCATTATCAGATATATGAACACTTCTTTAAAAACCTAATCTTTTATCTCTTCTTTTTCTTATGGAATATTTTAACTGAGATATATACTGTTATGATTATGGTCAGAGCTACTATAAATTGAGCAGCTCCAAAGAATGGCAATTTGACTCCGGTTCTGCCACATAGTACCGTATACTGTCCATTGAGGGTGCTGCATTCTATATTTAAAGAGGGGGGAGTCACAGTAGATTCTCCTGAAATATCAACAGTCTGATAACCTGCTGTGCATTCACCAAACACCGACTTGTACAAACATCCGGGTTCAGTGACGATTATTCCGCGCTCATGTTTTTGATAACTTGTATTTAGCCAGCAAGAGCTATTATGCCATGCACACCCATTCTTTGCGCCACTGGATGTCTCGCCGCAAAAAACAGTATAGGCATCTTCTCCCTGGACTATCACTTTACTGCAATTTAATAATGCAAATAAATCAGGGCTTTTCTCTCCATAATTTGCACTAGTACCAACCCCATATAAATCCGCTTTGCAGTCACTAGAATTAGTATAATCCTCGCAAAACTCTGGAGATATGCTTGGTTGCATGCATAAGTAATCAGTAAGTACGGTTGTTTTAGAGCATATCCACCCACCATCGGGGCAGCAGTCATCTGAGTTTCCCGCGGTATTGTCTTTCCCTTTACAGGTCCCTCCCGTAACAATGGGATTATTTCTCTCCACGGTTCCGTCAGGAAGAATAGATACAACCCATGCCTGATTTACTTGAGGCCTTTCGCACCCACTTACTATAGTAAATCTCCTCGTTTTGGAATCAGTTGTTCCGTAGATATTTATATCTACCTTGATGGTTTTTGATCCAGTATAAGTATATTCTCTAGCCCCGTCGCTCTTTCCGGCTCCACTTACTGAATTATCCAATGTTCCATCAAAGAACCAGTTAAAGTTCAGGCTCCCATAACCTAAAGAAGTTAAGTAATAACTTTCATTATCGCAATTAATTTGTGGGGGACAATTTCCTCCAAGGCAAGTAAATACCAAACTTGCACAGTTAGTACCGGTTAAATTATAGGCATAGCTAGAATTTGCATCATATATAATTGCATTTTCCATAATTGTCTGGTTCTCCGTTGGAGAGTTTATCCATGCAAAAACTTCTGTCCTCGGATTATCTCCCGGATTAGTAAATTTAGTTACAGATATACCCGTTTCATTGTAGCAATATGCTCCAGAATCATCGATTACACTTACTCCAACTATTTTAGTCCCGGTTGAGGACAATGTATAATTTGCACTTTCTCCACTTGCACTTCCTTCAATTGTACCATTGTCTGCATCTACTATTGCCCAATTGATGCTAACAGTACTATCTGGATCGCCAGCATTAGGAAGAACAGCGAGGATTACGCTGCTATCTTTAAAGTAAACGCTCCCCATAGTTGGAGACAGAATTGCGCAATTAGGTTTAGTATTTGTAGCAGAATTATTTACAAATAAACTCGAACTTATCGTATCAATTCCTACGCCAGTAACATTAAAATAAAACTCGCTCTTGCCATTATCCAAGTGAGTCATATCGCTCTGAGTTATCTTCCAAACATAACTAACCTCCCCATTTTGATTGCTCGTATTTGTAAATGCATTAGCACCGACTCTTATAGGATATGTCCCGCCAGTTTTAGAGTATACGCTAAATGCAACATTTACATTCGGGAGATCTGTTTTAGCATAGAGAATTACGCTATCATTAACATTTACATTTCCTCCATCTATATTTGCTCCGGTCATGTCCCTCCAGTGTGCAGTAGTGGGGATAACATTAGCAAAAATAGATCCACAGCACACTACATATTGATAGCTTCCGCCAATTGATAAGTGAGCATTTTTAGGAGAGGATAATCTAACAACCTCCATTCCATTTAGTCCGCAAACTCCTGTTTCCAAAATCATACAATTTAAGTCTCCGTAGCAAACAGAGAAAGCATAATTTGACGTAGAATTTCCAGCATGAGCATTATACTCATTAGATAACTTCAAAACAGTATTTGTCCCTGTGCAATCATGCGGATTTGCAGGGGTGTATGCTTTTCCAAATATTTCATCGTAGCAAATATCAACTGAGTAAGATTGATTCCATAATGCCCCGTGGGTATTATTCTCTGAGTACAGTTTCATTATCGTTTGATTGCTGTCAATGCAGGCAGCACTTGCAAAACTTATAAAAACGAACAATAAAACAATAAGCAAAACCTCTTTTCTCATATCCTATTTACATTAAAGTAGTTTATAAACTTTATCCGATTATGACGCCACTATTATGATTTTCTTTGGAGAAAATATTAAACTTTCAGAATTTGTACTTATTATTCTTTGATATGAAAAGGCCTCATTATTTGTTTTGATTGAACAAGGGACATTAATAGAACATATCTTGAAAAGAATTTTGGGCTTCGCTCCCCCAAATTGGCTATAAAGACTTTCATTTATTTTGTTAATTAGTTGGATATTTCCGGAGCTGTTTTCTAATTCTTCAGTATTATAAGCAAGGATATATGCTCTCACGCTAAAATTTTCAGCAATGTTATCCAACGCAGAAATAATATCCTCATTCAACTCTTCATTATCCTGACCCGCCTTGCTCTTTGATACAATTAAAATAGCACCTATAATCAAAAGGACAGCAATGCTTGCTTCAACTATTCTAAGCCACCCTCTTTTGTTTACCATATTTGTATCCCCACATCTGCAAAATCTATCTGCCCATTTTCTCTTAATATCTCAAAATTTCTTTTATCCGAGAAAACATCAATTCCGACAGGGGGTTGCCTCTTCGCTTCAATCCTGTCATTATTGGAGAATGTTACTATAAAGCTAAAATCCGCTCCTCCAGCAGTGTTGAAAGATTGCTTTAATGCACCATAATCTGAATAGTAACTGAAATTAATGGCAAGTAATTTCTGCTCAGTCAGTATTTTCTTTTTATTAGTAGAAGCAATTTCATAATTTGCTTTGTTTACGCTAAGACTATTCCAATTTGCGGGGATTAATTCTGATGGATATGAAGAAAAACCTTCTCCTACAATTACTTTAACCAACGAGTTATTGGGTAGGAGACTTCCATTATTTCCTAAGCAGGCAATTCCAATCACCCCATTTTGCATCTTGGATATTAATGCTTGGCTGGTGCTGTTAATCACGGAGATATTGGCATCACCAAAATTACGAGCAAAATCAACGGCAATAGCCTCCCCAATAAAACTGCCATTTATCTTAACTGAATAAATGTAAACATAAGAACTGGCATTATTTTCTATATCATCAAAGATGTAATTTAGATATGAGTTAACCATTCTGTCCCCACCCGGACTAAAAAGGTAAAGAGCAAAACCTACGGCGGCTAGAAAGATTACAAAAGACAAGATAACCTCAAGATGTCCAATCCCTTTTTTCTTCATTAACCTATTTGCTTAAGCATATTTATATACATTCGCATCAATATATCCCCATGGATTTGATTAATAATATAAAAAATAAGAAAGAACTTTCAGGATTAGACAATTATATTGTTGAAAAAGCCCTAAACAAAGTCGTTAGAGGCAATGATTTTAATCTTGAAAATCTTAGGAAGAAAGAGATAAAGGAGATAGTAAAATTAACCCGAAAAGAGTTAAGATTATTATCTGGTAGTTTTAGGAAGCACAGCAGACACGGCATGGTAAATCTGACAGACATCGCAGGATTATTGTCTCTTCATTCTTCAACTAGAGAAAGATTAAGTTTCTACACGGAGCTAAAGAATAGAGTAAACAATCTCAACATAAAATCTATTTTAGATCTTGGTTGCGGACTAAATCCCATAGCATTAGCAGATAAGAGCGTCGTTTATTATGCTTCAGACATAAATAATGCTGACTTGGATTTAGTTAAAAGTTTTTTCAGTGAAAACAAGGTAAAAGGAAAAACATTTATCTTTGATTTAAGAGATATATGGGATAAACATAAGGAACTGCCTAGTGCAGATTTGTGTATTTTATTTAAGGTTATGGATGTAATAGAAAAAAAAGGGCACAAATTAGCTGAAAAAGTAATTCAATTAATAAATGCAAAATATTTTTTAGTAAGTTTCTCAACAAAAACGCTTTCAGGAAGACCAATGAACCATCCTCAGCGAGGATGGATAGAAAGGATGCTTGATAGATTAGGCTACCCCTATGAGATGTTTAAATCAAAAAATGAGATATTTTACTTAGTCAAGAAGTTACCCTGAAAAAGATTGATAGGCATTTGCACCGGTAGCGACTAAGAATGCAGTAGCAACAAGAACAAAAGAATGTTTCAGTCCTGCTTTAAGGCTGCCTTCAGCAAGCTTCCCTATAGTTATCCCGGCAAAGAACCCCTGTGCTAATAGCAAATATAAGAATTGCCTTGAAAGATTTTCAGGATTCAAAGAAGAGCTAGCAACACTTGCCACGCTCATATCTTGAAGATTGCCCACATTGCCAGTCAATGAACCAAATCCGCTCATCCCACTTGCTAATGGAAGGATTTTAAATTGCATAACTAGCATAATTCCTATGAATATAAAAAATATAATATATCCCTGAACAACAAGATTGTATATTGCCGCTTTTCTTTCTTTCTTAAGTTTTTCGACTTCAGAGATAGACTTTGCAACAGAATCTAAAATATAATCAATATCCCCTCCCGCTCTTTCTGCCTCCATTATCAGTGCAACTGCTCTGCTTATTACTTCATTATTAACATCTGCGGCAAAACTCCTCAATGCCTTGTGTACAGGTATTCCCAGATCTATCTGATTTGCAAGCTTTTCTATATAAGGACTTAGTGATCCATAATTTTTCTTTCTCATATTAACAATGCTTTTACTTATAGGAGTTCCAGTATTGACACTTTCAGCCAAGTTTCTTGAGAATTCAAGAAACATTTCACTAATCTGCTCATCTTTTTTATTAGTAATCATCAGACTTATTATAAATGGAAGGATAGAGATTGTGATTGCTAATCCGAGAAGGAATAAGAAAAGATTCTTATCTCGCGCACTCCCCCCATAGAAGAAAATAAAATCTGAGATTAAGATTATTAACGAGAATGTGAATCCTATGAAATGTATTTTTTTAAGTTTCATTTTAGTAGTTTGGTTGTTTTAATTGTAATACCCCTATGAATATAAGGTTGATGACTGCTATGACAAGTACGATTATTGCAGTCATCTCCCCAGGACTAAATGGCACCTGAAATCCAGAGATGGAAACCATTATAAGGAGGAGCATCAATATCATTGGGGCGGCGATAACAACGCTGATATAAATATCCATAAATGTTTCAGCAATTTTAGTATATTTTTCCCTTTCTAACCTATAATCAACTAATAATGTCTCTGCCCTTTTCTGGAAGAAATCAGTTAAACTTCCCCCCGAGCTTATAGTCGTAGAAAGCCCAGCGAATAATTCGGCTAGCCTTTGGCTAGGTGAAGTTTTTATTACATTATTAAGTGCGGTAACCAAATCATATCCATAAAGGTTAATTTGATTCAAAATTTTTCTAAGTTCTTTTCTTATAAAAGGATATTCTCTACTAACTGTAATAATCTTAAATATTTCAGCAGGTTCTATTCCTGAACCCGATATCGCGCTCATATGAATGACTGCAAAAGGCAATTCTTGTTCAATTTTCTTTGCGATAGAATTTTTTTCAGTTGATGGATAGAAATAAACTGAGAAGAAAGTTGCAGTAGGGACTGCAGCAAAGACTAACAATGCCTTAAAAAACATAAGCCCGCTGAAGTCTATAGCCAGCATTCCAACCGCAATTAATGTCGATAGAATGATTGCCAAAGAAGTACTAAAGAATATTACTGCAACATAAGCACTAAACAATATTTCTATATTTGCTTTATTTATATCTCCAGAGAGCTGCTGGAAATATCCTTTTTGAATCGCTTTATCTGCAAGGTCGAGGAAAAATTTATTTGATACTTTTACATATCCTCTAGCAGCCTTAAATTCTTGCTTCTCAACCTGCTTCTCAATCGGCTCATTTCTCTTTAGTTTTTTTATGAGGCTGTCGCTTATACTTAACTCTTTTATCAGTCTTTCTCTATCTTTTCTTGGAAGAACAACAGCTATATCCCTGCCAGGTCCGCTGAATTTAACATTCTCAAACATTGCCTGTTTAGAACCCTTGCTCCCAGGTAATTTGTTAGCTGAAGTAATCTCGGTAAGTATCGCAGGTATAGAATTATTAATTATTCTCATTGATGCCGTAAGCGAATTGATTGTGTCCAAGATAACTTTCTTTTCAGCATCAGTTGTGGCAAGATCTATCCTCTTCATATAGCTTGACAATTCTCTAAGTATTTCAATCTGGCTTTCAATATTCTTTCTTAATTCTTCAATCATAGTAGCATATCAATTTGCCTCTGCAGATTAAGTATTTCGAGCTTTGCATTCACAATTCCATCTAAATCCTTCTTTTTTTGCGCTTTTTCAAGATTATTTATAGCATCTTTTACACTAGTAAGCAATTGAGCTAGAAGCAGAATTTCCTCCTTTTCCATTTATATTTATAACAAAACTCGTTTAAATACCTTTCAGGTTTATTCTTCGATACCGTATCTGCTCATAACAGCGACAGGATTCTTATAATACTCATTGATTATATTCTGGACTTCATTAAACCCAAATATCCTTCTTTTATACAACTCATAAAGAAGTTTAGCTCTAGTCATGAGCTCATTTTGCAGTTTATCTACACTTATTCCATTTCTCGAAGATATTTTCTCAAATACCTTGCTTTGCTTTTTGAAGTAGAAAACATCCTTATTAGGGTCCCATTTAAATGGAGTATTAATTAGTGCGGTGCCATCTCTATTTACATTAACAACCTCAACAACTTCTCTTAATCTTCTTGTTTCATTATTTCCAACAACTGCGTGAGTAGCAATCGCAACACAGTCTAATGAATTTACTAGTGTAGGCGATAGTTCTATCGGGGGAGTCTGCAGCCTTCTTATTAATGTATCAACAGAATCAGCATGCATCGTGCTTAAAGAAGAGTGCCCAGATGCCATTCCTTGGAAGAGAACGAATGCTTCTCTTCCTCTAACTTCCCCAACTATGAGATAATCAGGATTTTGTCTAAATGAACTTTTAAGTAATGCAAAAAGATCAACCTCCCCAACCTTTCCAACGCCTATAGACGTTCTTGCAACTGCGGGAAGCCAGTTTTCCCTAGGTAGATTTATTTCTCTTGTATCTTCAATAGATACTACTCTTGCTTCTGGAGGTATAAAAAATGCAAGTGCATTCAATAATGTAGTTTTTCCAGACGCTGTTCCTCCAGAGATAAGAATATTTGCTTTGTACTGGATTAAAATCCAGAAGTAAGATAACATCTCCGGACTTAGCTCATTCAGGGCAATCAATTGTGTAGGTGTCCATGGTACTTTAGTAAACTTTCTTATTGTAAATGTTGGCCCCCTTGAAGTTACATCTTTAGTATAGGTAGCATTTACCCTGCTTCCATCTTGCAATGTTCCATCTAGCAAGGGTTGAGCATAAGAAATATATCTCCCGCATCTTTGCGCCAATTTTTCTACAAAGCTTGCCAGCCCTTCAATATCTTTGTAAGTTAGATTAGTCTTGAGGTTTCTATAAATTCTGTGAATAATATAAACAGGAGTGTCTACTCCATTACATTCTATATCTTCAATGAAATAATCTCTAAGCAAAGGGTCTATTTCGTTCAAACCTATAAAGTCTCTAAATAAGTAATAAAATATTTTATCATAAGTGTCTCCAGTTATTTTAAGATTCAATTCATCAATTAAAAGTCTTGCAGTTTTGTCAATATAGTTTATTACTGCTTCCATAGTTTTTTCCAATGCAACATTAACATTAATTAATTCAAGCATAGCCTTCTCGAGCTTGTCAAGGGCATCCTTCTCAAAGTCTCTTAACATAGGCTCTTCTATATCATAAACAAGTTCATTTATAGTGGGATTCCAGTATATATGTGCTGAAGCATATGGAGAAATGAGTACATACCTTACATCTATTTCTTTTTTATCCTCAAATCTCGGCAGGGGAGGAATTGAAGGATTTATGTTTATGCTTATAACCATCTTTTTATGCCTTAATAGGTAGTTTTAGTTATTTAAAACTTCTGCTAAAGTTTTAAGCCACAGAAAATAGAATTTTCTGATGTTTAAAGATTTGTTTTACAAATCTTTAGACCCCAAAAACCAAAGGTTTTTGATGTTTAAAACTCCTGCTGACTATTTCCCAGAAATTTCCTCGACATTCAGTCTATACAATCCATTCTCTACACCCTTGTTGCTTATCAAAAATTGATACGGTGTGGACGATATAGTGAACTTCTTATCTTCATCTTTCTCATTATAAGTGATATTATACCTTCCCTTATAATCCAAAGTCATTGTAATTTTGCTGTTTTTTTGCCCTAATTGAGAGATTATCCCAATTCTCCCAAGCTTTATGCTCACGTTTGGTTCAGAATAAGGCTTGCTTAAATCAGAAATAACTAAGTTTATTTGATCTTCGCTAGAATTAATGTATAATTCTCCCCTTTTCATCATAAACTCGGCATTCCTAACGTTATTGCTTTCTATGTTAAACTTTTCATCAAGTTTATTTAAGGAGTCTATTGCCTGTTCAACTACAACCCTATCTCTTGCTTCATTAATCTTAGGCATTACAAAAGCTAATACCAAACCAATTAAAGTCAGACCTATGACCGTATACAAAACAGTTTCTATCCAAACTTGCCCCCTTCTATTATTCATATTATCCAAGACTCACAGAAGATAAACATACATCTAATTTAATTCTATCGCTTACATCGCATACTCTCCCAGAAGCTAAAACGGGATGGACTTCCATTGAAGTAAATATCCCCTCTCCCTGTTTTGTATAAACATAGGTTCTAACTTCCCCCCTTAAGGGAATTTGGATGCTGGTATTCCCAGACAGCATTTTTATTTCACTGCTATCCCCCTTTCTAATGCTAATCTTCTTTGAGCTCCCTTCCTCATAAAGAATCAAATCAAAACCGAGTAAGCTGCTGTCATTTTCTATACTTGCATCCCCCTTAACAGAAAACCCAACATGATTAGTTTTGTCAAAACAGTTATATCTTAATTCATTTCCATTAGAATAAAAAGACTCCTGAAACTTATATGAATTCATATAATTTATGCACTCCGTGCTTTGTGTTAGACTATTTTTCACAAAAGGAATTATAAACTTTGCAACCACAACTATCAAAGCAACACTTATAAGAACTATCAACATAGTAGCTATCACTTCAGATACCGCTTTTTTATTCCTAAGTTTCAGAGTAGGTAATTTGTAGCCCGTATTTTTCATCGCAAGTATATGCTTTCTTAAACCCTTTAGCCTCACCAAGAATTATTGGTACCACAAGAAGTTCTTCTCCACCGCCTAAATCGATTCCTCCATCACTTAAAGTTATGCTTGAACTCTCTCCTTCGCCTATGGTAAACTCTGGGAACTGCATTGCACCCTCAATTGTGCCTGCCGAGACTTTCCTAATCTCTAAACCATACAAGGGAACGTTGCCTCTATTAACTATATTTATATTATCTGCAAACGCTTCAGCTTCAAAATTAATCTGCTCGCACGAATTTTCTATAGGTTCATCAAATTTTTGAATTTTTTCAGAAACAAAGCTTCTCACCCAGAGAAAAATTATCACCGCTAAGATTAGTGCAATTGAGATTAATAAAACAGTAGCAATAACGGGTGAAACTCCTTTTTTACTCTCGATTGCCATAATGGGATATCAAGAAGACTCTTGTTTAAAAACTTATTCATTAATATTGCTTCTCTTTATGTATTCAAATGCAGAATATGCAGCAGTGCATCCTTCAGCTACGCCTGTTATCGCTTGCTTAAACGGTTTATCTGCAACATCTCCCGCAGCATAAACCCCTGGAATATTTGTCTCAGATGTTTTATGATCTATCATAATCTCGCTCTTCTCATTTAATTTAACTCCAATCTTTCCAGCCATCTCACTTAACGGAATATGACCTATATCAACTAGAAGCCCGTCAAGTTCAATTTCATTTTTTCCATTATAATTTTTATCAAGAATTACCTTTTTCATTTTTTTATCTCCTAAAATTTCAATCACATTCGTATTATTTATAATCTCAATATTTTTACTTTCTTCAATCCTCTTCAAGTTAACAGGTTCTGCTCTTATCTTTTCCTTCCTATATATAATATAAACTTTTTTCGCGTGTCCAGCTAGAACTAATGCATCTTTAGCGGCACTGTCGCTTCCGCCAATAACACCCGCAGTTTTACCTTTAAACAAGGGGGCGTCGCACAAAGCGCAGTAGAAAATTCCCTTATTTTCAAATTCCTTTGCCCCATTAATTTCCAGTCTTCTCCTTTTCGTACCTGTTGCAAATAGCACAGTTTTTCCAATATATTCATTACCTTTAGTTTTGATAACAAATAGTCTTTCTCTCTTCTCCACACTTTCCGCCTTTTCTTCCTTTAAATCAACACTAGGGTAAGACAAGGCATGTTTCTTAAGGTTTTCTGCAAGCTCTTCTCCCGTTAACTTAATAAATCCAGGATAATTTTCAACGTTGTCAGTAGTGGTAATAACCCCTCCAATAGGCATCTCGCTTCCATGACTCGCACCCAAACATAGGGTTTTCATCTTTAGTCTAGCACCGTACATAGCCGCGGCTAACCCTGTTACTCCTGCACCAATTATAATAAAATCATATTCATTTTTCATATTACACCATAAAAATCAGCATTATTAAATGATTCGTTACAGAGAATTTTGATAGCTAAGCCATATTTTGTTCAAAATTCTCCATAACTCAGTTTCCGCTCAATTCTCTTCTCACCGTGTCTTCATCCTCGGGATTTGTAATTCCTATCCATCTCTCTTTAGTCACATAACACTTGAGTTTAATCTTGCCTTCCCTTACCAATGCATCAGTTTCAGTTGGGAGATAACACTCACCTTTTCTATCTGTTTTATGCTTTTCTTTAAATTTTTTAACCTTTTCATCAAAGAGTTTAATTATTTCTGGTTGAAAAGCAAAAATATTCATACTGCACAAGTCATTTAGGCTTGTTCCGAATTGTTTATAACCTATTCTATCAATTCCCAGTATTTCTCTTATCTGCTTGACAAACCCCTCTTTTATTTCTATTACTGCTCGATTAACCTTTCCAGTTCTAGGGACTACGCTATCAAGGACGTATCCCGGAATAACATTTTCTCCATTTTTGAGATGATTAATAAGCATTTCAAATGTCTTTTCTCCATAAATATCATCTCCATTGCATATTACGAATGGGCATTTCAAATGCGTAGAAGCAGATATCAATGCATCCGCAGTACCCCAAGGTTTATCTCTTTCTTTCTCATCAAATTTTTGTAATGAATAATAAACTGGAACTTTTTTGTATGAATTGCCAAATCTTTCCCTAAAAGGTTTTTCAGTCATATTCCCAACAATAAAAACAATTTTTGTAAATCCTGCCTTAATCGCCTGGTTCATTGAATATTCTATCAATGTTTCTCCATTTGGGCCAACAACAGCAAATTGTTTTATTCTTCCTCCAAATCTGCTTGACATTCCAGCACACATGTAAACTATAGCCATTTCCATAAAATGCAAAATTAAAATACCTTTAATTACTTTATGATAATACAATGGATAAAATCCCAGCGCTAATAATCTCCATATTGATAGTTTTCTTAGTTTTTGCAGATATAGCATTTTTAAAGACTTTAGCGGTAAGAAGGGAGTCTGTGGTAATTGATAATGTAATCGATGGAGACACACTAAGGCTCAGAGATGGAAGGACAATTCGCCTTCTAAATATAAACGCCCCAGAAAAGAGCTCAGATTTATCGCATCTTTCAATAGAATTCATGAAATCATTTCAGAATAAAAGTGTTTCAGTCGAGATTACTGGGCAAGACAAGTATGACCGTTACTTAGCACGGTTATATTCCAATTACTATGTAAATCTTGAGTTAGTAAAGCAAGGTTTAGCATCTATCTTTATGGTAGAGGACTCGGAGCTGAAATTATTCTTTAATGCAGAAGATGAAGCTGTAGCAAGATCTAAGGGAATTTGGAGGAAATCAGAATATTATGGGTGCATCTCTGCATCAGTTGATGCAGAAAAGGAATTTGTAATCATAAGAAACTTGTGCAGTATTAATATGGATGATTGGGAAATAAAGGATGAGAGCAGGAAGATTTTCACATTTCCAAATATAAATCAAGAAATAATAATACTCCATTCAGGTATAGGGGGCAATAATTCAACAGACTTATTTTGGAATTCAAAGACCAACATATGGAACGATGATAGAGACACAATATACATTTTCGATAACTCAAGTAAAATAGCCCATCATTATAGCTATGGCTATTAAAAAAGATTTAAAAACGTGTTAAATCTAAACCATCTATGGAAAAAATACATGCATCATTGGTTTTAGAGATACTCGGAAGGCCAAAAGAGCACGTTAAAGAAGCCTTGAACACATTAGTTATAAAAATGGGTTCTGATAAGGGAGTAAAATTATTAAATAAAAGCTATCATGAGCCAGTTCCAGTTGAAGATTCAAAAGATCTCTTCACAGCATTCGCAGAGGTTACAGTAGAATTAGACACTTTAGCTAATTACATAGGTATCATATTCGCTTACATGCCTTCTCACATCGAAATAATCAAACCTGAAAATCTCTCCGTAAACAAAGCAGAGCTCAATGAATTAGCGAATGTTTTAGCGCAAAGACTTCATAATTATGATGCGGTCACAAAACAGATGATAGCGGAAAGAGACACAGTTTTGAAGAAACTTTACGAGATTGCCCCCCATTTGTTCAAGCAGCCCGAACAACCCCAACAACAAGCACCGCGTTCAGAAAGTAAAAAGTCCAAGGCAAGTAATAAATTAAAAAAGAGAAAGAAATAACTAAGAAGATACAGGGGGTGCTTTCTTTTGCTGAGTCTCGGCAGCGGCAACCTTTTTCTTGAAAATATCCTGCATATTGGGCTTTTTGCCTTTTTTCTTGTACATATAGACAAGATAACCCAATCCCGCTAAGACAACTAATCCAAGAAGATATCCAATCCATGAAGAACCTCCTCCGCTTTTAATTGCAGAGCATATCCCCTTACAGCAATTGCCATCTAAACTGACTACGGTAGTTTCAGAGCAAACCTCATCTGCACTGCATACAATTCCATCAAGCTCACTGCAATAATATCCAGTTTTGCTAGAAACATTTCCAGTTAAGTTTAACTGAGTAGAACTAACATTAATAGTTATGGGGAGAGAATAATTGAAACTTTCTCCAACAAAATAAATATAATCAGCTATATCGCCCGATCCTACAAAACTTACATTGACAATTGCAGTTTTATTAGGTCTTATGTAATTTATTGTCTTTGGAGTTACTGAAAAATATTTGTCATCATAAAGAACTTTTATATTATTAAGAGTTTCATTGCCTTGGTTGGCAATTTCTATTAGAAAAACAGGCCTGCTGGAAATAGAGATGATTCTTTGTATTTTTGCTGGGCTAAATTCTATTGTAGAACTTTCATTGCCCTTTGTAGAACTTTTATTTTTTGCTCCAAGAATATATGCTGGTAGGCCATATTTTCCAATGCTTATTGTTATGAAATTCTCGCCAATAAACTTATCAATCTTAAAATCCAGCTTGTTCTCTCCAGGATGTAATGTAGTATAGCCTATAAGACTCGCATTAATATCTCTATCAAAATCTTCATATAGAAATATATCAACGCTGAAATTTTCATTCGTTGAAATGAATCCCGGGGTTATCTTGTAATCCGTAAGGTTCCCAGAAACAGAAAAGTTTCTTATTATATCAACTTTTTTGACAAATCCATTAACATTTGTTGTTATATTGTAAATATAAAGAGTATAATTGTTTGGGTTTTCGGGAGCGATGCACCATAAATAAACTTTATCTCCGACCTTTCCTATATCTCCAGTGAATGGCATTCTCACATCTCCTCTTTTTAATTCAACCTGCTCCTTTTGAACAGGATTAATAACATTTCCAATGATTTCCCCTAGAATGTTTTCATTTGGAGAGTAACTTGCCTTTAGATCAAATGTCAATGCGGAAACATAACTAACGTTAATCGCTAATACGATAATCAGCGCTATAACAAGTGCCTCTTTCTTCATCTTATTTCTAGATAATTATCTTATATAAACTTAATTGGTATTGGAGTAAACATTAACCTATGTTATTACTTTGACATCTCTCTTAACTTCCTAAGTGTCTCTTCCATATCTTTATCTCTCGGCGCAGAAGAAGGTCTTGGGGGCATACTTGGATTAGGTCTTACAGGTGGCATAGGTCTTCCAACCGGCACTCCCGGTCTTGAGAACATTCCTGGCCTAGGCATTGGTCTTTGCCCCATAGGAAAAGAAGGAGGAGAGCTTGGAGGCGCTCTCTTTACTGGACTGCTCTGTGCTTTCCCTCTAAGCTTAAGAAATTCCAACTTTAATCTATCTCTATAAACAATTGCTAACGCCACTAATATTATAAGTACTATGAACAAGAATATCCAAAGCCAAAGATGGCCTCCACCACCATCGTCAGTTGTTTTAGCTCTACAACAAACATTTCCATCTGTTGAGCAAGTGGCAGGTATCTCTTCTTCATTATCATCGCAATTATCTCTGCAAACTCCATCTCCAATAGTGCATGTTTCTTCAACTGGTTTAGCACCACAGTCTCCAATACAGCAAGCACCATCCAGAGATGAAACGCTTCTCCCATTGCAAACCTGATTTGAAGAACATACTTTTCCTTCTTGTGCTGTACAACTCTTAATTTGAACAGCAACAGAACAGCAGAATTCTCCAAAGCTCGAACATGAATAATCAGTTAATACACTTCCTCCCGAGTCACTGCAATCTGCTGCTTTAGCGCATGTTTTTCCTGCACTTGCACAAGTCATGCTTATTCCAGAGCCATCTCCAGAACCAGTCGCTTCCCTTGGCCATCCAGCATAAAGTAAAAACGCAGTATCTCTTATATTTCCATTATTCCAGCAGCCATCCTTGCTTTGTATTGATAATAAGTAATCTTTAGCATTATCTAATTGAGTGGTTGGATTTCCTGATAAAGCCATCATCGCTAAACTAGTATCATAATATCTCCCTCCGGGACTTCCTGAGATTTCCCAATATTTGCTGCTCTTCTGAGAATTAACTAACTTAGTGAAAGAATCCTGTCCGATTCCGAACAAATATAAAAATGAGTCTGGGAAGTACCTTGTATTGTCATCAGCTAATGCAATAAGATAGGGTAGATAAGAAGATATATCATTTCCGGTCTTACTCAACGCTAAAACTGCCCATAGGCTTCCCTCATAATCACACGTACTTCCTAGCTTAAAGCACTGGGCTCTTATTTCTTCCGTAGTTGTTCCGGCAGATGCTTGAGAGTGCGTCTCAGATGAAACAAAAATAGTGTCTCCAGTAGATTTAGTATAAAGAAGAGTTGTAACAAAATCTTCAGTGCAGGTTATTTCAAACTTTTTCGAATAACAGCTGGGATTTATCTCAAGCCAATATTGGTTTTGAGAGAGATCATAACATCCAGTTGGATCAGCCTCTAACTTCATATCATCCCGAATATTTACGGTTCTCTTGGTTGAGTCATATTTAACTGTACACGTTGCATTCTTATGGTTTGTCGCATCAATCTCAAGATACCATCTTAAATCAGTCATAGTCCCATTCTTGGACAATAGCCAGCTTTCAATACCATCAGTACTCTTGCCTTCCCTATAATATACTAGGGCTACTTGGGCAGTTTCTTTTAGAGTGCATGAGCTTTTAGGCCAGCAATAAGCACTAGATTTTTTCTCATTAGATATAACTCTATCTATATTCGTTCTTGAACCCAGCGCCAAAGAAGCAAATACTGCGTTCTGAAATGACATCGTAGAATTTTTAACAGAATTTTCCAAGCACGTATATCCTTTATCTACGGTATTATCCGAATCGTCGGTTGTTTCATTAGCAGCGGAAACAATAACTAAAGACAAACTTAAGGCAAACAAGAAAGCTAAAACAAATGCACCCTTTTTCATTATATTTCAATGGAATACTTGTTTAAAAATTCTACTGTCTCTGCCTTTTTCTTACTTCCCTAACTAGTTCAACTATCGGATTTTTCACCTCTGGCTTTTTATCCAGTAATCCCAAATCTTTATAGAAGCTTTCATTATCATAATTAGGGGGAAGTAGTTTTCTCCTTTGCTTCAGATGCCATTCTACCTGTGATTTTAGATATCCCTCTTTCAATGGCGGATTATTTAATTTATTCCATTCTCTAACTCTTTTATCAATCTCCTCCGGAGAGAAATTAGCGCATTTCAGGAATGTTAAGATGATAAATAATCCTCTTTTCTTCCCATCTGTTAATCCCTTCAGCAGTTTCCTTATTGGTTCAGGGAACATATTATCTGTTACATTCTTAATATCAATCTTCTCATATTCAACGTTTTCATACTTTCTTTCTTTGCCTTCCTCTTCTTTTTCTTTGTTTTTCTTCCAGCTTAACGCATCAACTAACAATTTTTTTGCTTCATCTCTCTCATTTTTAGGGAAGTAATCTTTAATCTTGACATTCAACGGACTTGCCTTCCCTAATTCAAAATCGCTAAGCTCATTTTTATCAAGTACAACACTAGATAATGCTGTCTTTTCATGCAATGAATAGGGCATTCTGAATAAATGCCTTGACGCAACTAAAACTAAGTCTAATTCAGCGTAATCTTCCACAGCTTCGACCTTTTCAAAACTTTCAGGATATTTATCTGATGATAAAGATAACTTTTCATTTTCAGAATCCTTGCAGTTTTCACATTTATAATAATCGCTAGATTCAGCAACTTCTAATACCCCTGGGCAATCATTGTTTAAGCACTTCAGTCTCCTTTTTGTTAATTTGTAATCTTTTCTTTCAATTTCCATGCTGCACACAGGGCATAATAATCTTGTAATATCTCCTCTAACAGCAATGTTATGGCATTCTTTGCACGCAAACTTAATCTCTTTCTCTTCTTCTAAGCTGCTAAAACTCATTATCTTTCCCACCCTTCTCCTAAATTCAGGTTTTATTTCATGAAACATGAACTCGGTTATAGCCCTAGGCCACTCAGGAAAAGATTCTTTCATCTTTATACCATTTAACTCATCCGGAAATGCGCTTCCCCCTATAATAATATGGAACCCCTTGCTTCCAGAGAACTTTAATCCATAATTTCTTATTCCATATCTTTCTAATAACTCAATTACCAATTTCGCCGCTTCTTTAGAAACATCAACATATGGGGAATCAATATCAATTAGCAAATCCCAACCCCTCCTATTACTATTTAGCTCCTCAAGAGTCATCTCAGAATTTATCTTTAATGGATCATTCCATATTTCCTCAGAAGCATGGAAACTTGTTGCCCCTTTATTCACAAGAGCCATGATATCACTAGGATACTGTACACTATCTGGACGTTTACCAAACCCATCCATGTATCTCGGGACTACCTCTCTATTCTGAGAGAATTTAACCATCGCCTCCTGAACCTTCGGATTGGAGTAGTACATTCTTGTTATCGCCCGTATTCTCTTCTCTTTCTCGCTAATCTCCTTTTTCTCTATTTCAGCCATAAAACTAACCTTAATCTTTAGCTTATATTATTTATTATACTCTCAAGAGTAGTTTCATTTATTATAGTCTAACAATAAACCTCTGTAGTTATTATCTGATAACCTCAGCGTATTAGAGCTACTAACTATTCATTATTTTAACATCTTAATGCATTATACCTTTCAGAACAATAAACCTTAAAAGCTCCAAGAGTAAAGGACTATTATGCTATTAAAATTGGATAACCCTAAGATACTCTCTGATATAATCTCCATTATTTCGGAATTAGTGACAGAGGTAAGGTTAAAAATATCAAATGAAGGTTTGTCTTTGACAGCAATAGACCCTGCTAACGTCGCAATGGTGTTTTTCAAGATTCCAAGCGATTTATTTTCTCAGTATGAATTGGAAAAGGAAGAAATTCTAGGAGTCAATCTAGAAAATCTTAAAGCAGTCCTAAGAAGATGCTATCCTGGAAGTTCATTAACCATACAGAAAGAAGAGGCACATCTCAAATTAGGAATACAAGATAAAGTGAAAAGGGATTTCTCATTGGCATTAATAGATATAGAAGGAGATGAAAAAACAATGCCTACTTGGGAATTCAAGTCTGTAATCAAAATGGATTCAGACGTATTCGTTGAAGTCATTGAAGATTGTTCAATTGTATCAGATGCATGTTCATTTATCGCTGAGCCGAATAAGTTTATTGTAGAGGCACATGGGGCCTTAAACTCCGCAAGAGCAGAATTTTCAGGAGAAGAGATAGAAATTTACTCAGATAAATCAATGGCACGATTTTCTTTAGAATATCTAAGCAAATTCACAAAAGGAGCAAAAATCTCAGCAAGAACAACAATATCCTTTTCAGACAATCATCCAATGAGAATTGATTTCCCAACCGGGAATGTCCTCTTATCCTTTGTCCTCGCCCCAAGAATCGAGCAGGACGATTAATCTTCTTGTTACCATAACCTAATTAATTTACTACTAAAAATAACATATTTTTGACAACAATTAATTTAAACTCTTGTAAACTGAAATTTTAATGAGCAAAAGATACAGACCATTAGACAGGATTGGGACTTTTATACAGGGCAAAACAACTAAATATTTTGTTGAAACAACCGACGCCCTGGGAGCAAAGCCAAGATATTTTGGTAAAGACCACCACTGGGAGACTAATATTTACGAAGTATACAGAACAAGAGAAGAAAAAGAAATGATAGACTTTGCAAAAGCAGTTACGACGCTGCATACAACTGGCGATTTAAGAGATGTTTTGCTCACGCATGAAACTGCCTGCCAAGAACTTGATGCCCAGAACAGACCACATAAGCTTCATCCGGTCACTAGGAACTTTGCACCCGTTAATAAGGAAGGAAAATTCATTTAATAACTACTATCTATTAATTGTCTTTCTTCAATAGAAATCTATATAATCCCTAATCTTATCAGATAATCATGGCAAATGGAGCAAATAAAATAGAATTAATAAGGGAATTTGGTAAATTGGGGAAGAATGATGCAGCAATAGCAGGAGGAAAAGGCGCATCTCTAGGAGAGATGACTCAAGCAGGAATTCCAGTCCCTCCAGGATTTGTTATCTTAGCAGACGCATTTGAAAAATTCATAAATGATACAGAAATTAAAGCCGATATTGACGCTATCCTCCACAAAGTAAATCATGAAGAGGTTTCAGAAGTAGAAGACGTATCAGAACAAATCAAAGCAATAATTATGACTGAAGAGATGCCAAATTACATCCAAGATGAGATAAAGAAATATTTCAATAAATTAGGAGCCAAATTTGTTGCAGTTAGAAGCAGTGCAACTGCAGAAGACAGTTCAGCAGCAGCCTGGGCAGGGCAATTAGATTCTTTCCTTAACACAACTCAAGAAAAATTAATAGATAACGTGAAAAAGTGCTGGGCATCATTATTTACTCCAAGAGCAATTTTCTATAGATTTGAAAAGAATTTACACGAACAGCATATAAGTGTTGCAGTAGTAGTTCAAAAAATGGTAGAATCCGAAATATCAGGGATTGCATTCTCAGTTCATCCAGTAACACAGGATAGAAACCAATTAATCATAGAAGCAGGTATAGGATTAGGAGAAGCAATTGTTTCAGGACAAATAACTCCAGACAGTTATGTTGTAGAGAAAGACAAATACTATTTATTAGAAAAAAATATAAGCGAACAAGAAAAAGCGATTGTCAAAGCCGAAGGGGGAGGCAACACCTGGAAGCACATTCTAAAAGCAGACGGAGAAAAACAGAAACTCACAGACGAACAAATCCTCGAGCTTTCAAAATTAATAGTCAAAATAGAAAATCATTATAAATTCCCATGTGATATTGAGTGGGCGAGAGAAAAAGGCAAATTCTATATTGTCCAAAGCAGGCCTATTACCACTTTGACGAACTAAGATGTCAAATGATAAATCTGAAAAAGAAAAATGGAGTTATTGGGGAGATTGGAAAGACAATCCACTTTATTATTCCTTATGGGTCTCACTAAAAAGAAGCAATGTTTACAAAGAACTTGATTTAGACAAGATAATTAAGGCAGACGCGATGCATTTAGAGGGGCACTTTTTCACACTAGAAGAGGACTTCTCAAATATAAAACCTATAATTATAGATGCGATTGAAGGGGAAGGGAATTGGTTTTCAAGGTTATTTTATATTTGCAATAGAGAAGTCAAAAAACTTGACTCTATTAATAAGTCAAACATTTCATTAGTGTTTAATCAGATTTTAGAATGTCTAAGCTGCTCAGTCCTTATTCATATCTCCGATAGGATTGTTGAACCCTATTTAAGAGAGATTGCAGATAGGGAGAAAATTTCATTTAATGACATATTCTCTCAGATAAATCCTGCAAATAAAACTCCATTGTTAATTTATCAGCAAGAACTTAAAAAAGTAAGAGAGAAAGACATAGACCAATTTGTAAAGAAATATTTATGGGTTGGAACGCATGATTTGGAAGGTGAAGGTTTAACAAAAGATAAAGTCCTTATCCAATTAGCTAATTTGGATAAAACAAAGCACTCAATTGAAAGGTATAGATTTTCTGAAAAAATAGACAAAACCATAAAAATATGTTCGGAAATGGCTTTCCATAGGTCAAATCTTGTTGAAAACTCGGATAGAACCATATTCAGTTGCAGGAAGGAAATTATCAATCTGGGAAAAAAGTACAACTTAAGTTTTGAAGAAGTAAAATTAATGACTTTCTATGAACTTGTAGACTTAGAAAAAAACGGCAAACTTATGGACTTATCATCTAGAAAAAGTGGATGCGGAGTAAATCTAATAGACGATAAGTATGTTATCTTAATAGGAAAAGAATTAGAAGAGAAGATAAGCTATTATTTAAGCGACGACTATTCCAAGATAAAAGAGCTCTCAGGTTCAATCGGATTTAAGGGAAACGTAAGAAGTATCGCTAAGATTGTTCAGACCATAAAAGACACGAAAAAGATTCATGAGGGAGATATAATTGTTGCTACAGAGACCACTCCGGATTTCATAATTGCAATGCAAAAAGCATCAGCATTTGTTACAGATATCGGAGGTATAACCTCTCACGCAGCTATTATAAGTCGTGAGATGAAAAAACCGTGTATAATAGGCACAAAAGTTGCAACAAAAGTTCTCCACGATGGAGATCTAGTAGAAGTTGATGCAAATAAAGGAATCGTTAAAATCCTAAAAAGAGTAAACACTTAAAGAACATTTTCTTACCAAGTAAGACTTTGCCGATTTGCACTGGTTTTTTCTTACCAGACAAGAAAAAGAGCCCCAAAATAAGATTTTTTCTTACCAAGTAAGAAGATTTATAAACTTAAAAGACCCAATTTCATAATGAATGAAAAGAAAGGAATATTGGAAAAGACTGCAAGAGAGTATCATCTCTCAGGAACTGAAGAGCTTTCAAAACAAAGATATAATTCAGCAGTTGTCTTATTTTTTAAGTCTTTGATTGCATCAGCAGACTTATTTTTATTAATTAAAACGGGAAAAACCCCATCTTCTCATAATGACAGGTTCAATTCATTAAGGAATTTCAGAGATATTTATGACATCGTAGATAAGGACTTTCCTTTTTATCAGGATAGTTATAACATTTTAATGTCAAAAGAACTAGCGGAGGTAATAAAAGAAGATGCAGAAGAAGTCGCAGGAAAAGCAGAAATTACTCTTTAACGAAAACATAATTGACGTTGTCCAGTTCGGTTCATCAGTTATTAAAGAGAAACCAGTAAATGATATAGATATAGCAGTAATTTACAAAAAAATTTCATTAAAAGAACAATTGAATCATTCTCAGAAAATAAAAAAACAGCTTGAGAAGGGATTTAATCTACCAATTCATATAAAATCATTCGACCTTTATTCCCTTTTTGATAAAGGAAATTTTGCTAGAGAAGGAATTTTATTTTACGGAAAAAGTCTCATTACAAAGGAATACTTTGTAAAATTATTTGGCTTGATACCAAAAATCCATTTTACTTATAATCTAAGCGACTTAGATAAAAAGGACAAAGTCAGGTTTAACTATTTGCTTAATGGAAAAAAGGGCAAATATGGGCTTCTCAGAGAGTATGGTGGCAAGATTATAGCCCCCGGGATTATAGAAATTATTCCAGAGTACGAAAAGATATTTTTTGACGCAATGAAAGAAATAACGCCCAGTTTAGAGATGAAAAAAGTTTTTCTAAGTTAGTTAAGTTATTCCTTATAATACATAACCCATCTATTGAGATACATAAATGGAATGTCAACAATTGCCACGAGGTATTTTGTAACGAATTGCCCAATCATTAACGCCCATAATGGCACTCCTGTGCCATAAAATGCAAGAGTTATGAACAAAACAGTATCAACACTCAATGATATAATGCTGCTTCCAACATTTCTAAGCCATAAATGCTTTCCCTTAGTAATCTTCTTAAGAACCGCGAATAAGTATGCGTCTAAATTTTCGCTTACAAGAAAAGCAATCCAACTTGCTAAAGTAATTCTAGGAACAAGTCCAAAGATAGATACCCAAGCATCTTGATTCTCCCAAAAGGGGGCAGGAGTCAAATAATTTCCTATGTAAATGAATACAATCATCGCAACTTGCGTTACAAATGCAATGAGAATCATCTTGTGTGTTTCTTTTCTTCCAAATTTTTCATTTACAATGTCAGTCATAAGAAATGTAACCGCAAAAATCAAAACTGCGGCAGGAGCGGTAAATTGGGCAAAACCAAAATCAAACAAGGCAATCTTAGATGCAAGTATCTGGCTTAAAGCAATAAATATAACATACAAACCAACTAATGCATCAGATTTATTATATTTCCTAGCATACCAAGAACCAAATATGGTAAACGCACTTATTACTATCGCCCATATCAGTATCAGTGTTAACATTATCTCTACAACAAAATTTTATGATATATAACTCTTTGCAAATTGTTAAATGGAAGCATTTAAATATAGATTACAGTTATTAATGTGTATGAGTATATGTAAGGAAGATATAGTAAGGATAGCAAAGGGGTTTGATGGCAATTTAAGGAATGAATCTAGTCTGGACTTTGCTCTTGAAAAACAAAGCAATAAAAAATTAGGAGAGTACAAGAAGTTAGCTTACTTATTGAGGGCAATATTAGTTGACCATCCATTTTCAGACGGAAATAAGAAGACCGCGATGTATGTTGCATTCACATTTGCAGAGCAATCCAATAAGATAGTTGACCAGGAATTAGTAAAGCACCATATTCTATCGATAGCAAGTAGAAATATAACCAATATTCGAGCAATCGAGGAGAGAATGAAAAATGCAATTAAATGAAACTAATATAAAAAGAATTTTTAATAAATATAAAAGGTCATTTCAAGAGATGGAGCACTATGATAGAACAAGAGAAATACTTTGGGCAAGAAAGAGGATAGACATAACCCTCAATCAAAGGGTTATCAATAAATTAAGGGGCATAAAAGAGAAAACGGGGAAACCTATCTCTCAGATTATTGAAGAAGCAGTTTCTAAGATATAACTAGTACCTGTAATGCTCCGCCTTGTAAGGCCCGTCTACAGGTATATTAATGTAATCCGCTTGTTCCTTATTAAGCTTTGTGAGTTTAATCCCTAACTTATCCAAATGCAATCTCGCAACTTCCTCATCTAATTTCTTAGGAAGAGTGTAAACTCCTATTTCATGCTTCGTAGTCCATAACTCTATCTGCGCAAGAGTTTGATTTGTAAATGATGTGCTCATCACAAAACTTGGATGTCCAGATCCACATCCTAAATTTACCAATCTTCCATCTGCCAATAATATTATTGAATGTCCATCGGAGAAGATGTACTTATCAACTTGTGCCTTAACTTTTTCAACTTTTATTCCAGAAATTTTCTTCAGTTTATCCACTTGTATCTCATTGTCAAAATGTCCAATGTTGCACACAACGGCATTATCTTTCATTTTTTTCATATGTTCAACAGTTATGATATCCTTATTTCCTGTAGCCGTAACATAAATATCTGCCTCATTTAGCGCATCTTCAACAGTCTTAACTTCATATCCTTCCATTGCTGCCTGTAATGCGCATATCGGATCAACCTCAGTAACTATGACTCTTGCTCCAAACCCTCTCATCGATTGCGCGCATCCTTTTCCAACTTCTCCATAACCACAAACAATAACAGTTTTTCCAGCAACCATTATATTAGTCGCTCTTTTAATTCCATCTGCCAAACTTTCTCTGCAACCGTATAAATTGTCAAACTTAGATTTTGTGACTGAATCATTGACATTAATAGCGGGAAACAATAATTTCTTCTCCTTCATCATTTGATACAATCTGTTTACTCCAGTTGTAGTCTCCTCGCTTACCCCTTTAATATCTTTCAAAACATTATGCCATCTTTGTTTATCTTTTTTATGAATTTCTTTCAAACAAGACATTAATTCCCTGAAGTCTTCTCCCTCTTTAGAATAGTCCTTATCCAATAAACTTGGATTCTTCTCAACTTCAATCCCTTTATGTATCATTAGTGTCGCATCTCCTCCGTCATCAACTATCAACTGCGGACCTTTCCCATTAAAGTCCAATGCTCTTTCAGTTAATTCCCAATAATCCTTCAACGTTTCACCCTTCCATGCAAAAACAGGAACCCCTGATTGTGCAATCGCTGCGGCCGCATGATCCTGAGTCGAATAAATATTACACGATGCCCATCTAACATCCGCCCCCAACTCCTTAAGAGTTTCAATTAACACTGCAGTTTGGATTGTCATATGCAAACTTCCAGTTATCCTCGCGCCCTTTAATGGCTTCTGCTTTCCATATTTCTCTCTCAACGCCATCAATCCAGGCATTTCTTTCTCAGCTATCTCAATTTCCTTTCTTCCCCAGTCAGCCAACGACATATCTCTAACCTTATATTCCATATTTATATCTGCCATTTTAGCCTTTAAATATGTTTAGAAAACATATTAAACTCCTACTAATAATTAGATTCATGGACATTCAGATATACAAAAAGGA
>Ga0172371_10002568_pt1 | contig 28714 bp, 19 predicted proteins | sample Lak12m_FD_114543 | JGI IMG/M metagenome (GOLD analysis project Ga0172371, IMG submission 114543) | Freshwater microbial communities from Kabuno Bay, South-Kivu, Congo - kab_022012_12m | ecosystem: Environmental > Aquatic > Freshwater > Lake | place: Democratic Republic of the Congo: South-Kivu...
CAGCTTCGACCGTTGTACCATTTTCGACGTCTCCTTTCGGTAACATCAATTATGGCGCAACGATACCTTTTTGACCCTTCCCTCTTTCCTCCTTCGGTAACATCTAATGTGGCGCAATTCGTGTGCCCGCTCGGTTCCCGTTCTCCGCTTGCCACATAGGCACGGGGATACTATCTTGGTGTCAAACAAGCGGGAAAGACGAACAGGCGACGCCGTGCGTACACCGGACACAGTAGCAGATACACTGAAGCAACACGCCTCCGAACTGCACGACTTCGGTGTGCGGTCGCTTGCGGTCTTCGGATCGGTGGCGCGGCGCGAGGCCTCGTCGGCCAGCGATGTTGACCTGCTGATCGAGTTTGACCGACCCGTGGGTCTATTTCATTTCTTCCGCGTGCAGCACTTCCTGGAAGATGTCCTGGGCGTGTCCCACGTTGACCTCGTGATGCCGGGCGCGGTCAGGCCGGCGTACCGGGAGGAGATCCTTCGGGAGGCAGTTCGTGTCGCCTAGATCATGGCAAGCTCTAGTTGAAGACATTGTCTCCGCCGTCGAACGTATCGAAAACTATACGTCGGGGATGGATGCTCCGGCTTTTGCGGAAGATACAAGAACCATCGATGCGGTCATAAGGAACTTCATCGTTATTGGCGAGGCATCCCGGCACATACCGACGGAAGTCCAGGCACAGTACTCCTCCGTTCCATGGCGTCTTCTGAGCGACATGCGTAATTTTGCCGTTCATCACTATTGGGCGGTAGATCCTGACGTGCTGTGGAAGACTCTGCGCGAGGACTTTCCACCCCTTCTGCAAGGCCTGCGGAAGATGCTGAATCATTGAAACCCAAACAAGTGACAGTTGCAGTGTCACCATTCGCAGGTTGAGAACCCGACCATGAAAACCGTGTTGGCATCCCCTGAATTCGCAACAAACCGTCCGCGGCTGTCCCTTGATGGCGCATGGGCATTCAGCTATGACCCGAAGAACGCCGGCGAGAGGGACGGGTGGTTCAAGCCGGAGAAGAAGCTACCCGAGCGAATCGAAGTGCCGGGCTGTTCGCAGGTGCGGCACTATGAATCCTCGCGCGGAAATGTCCGTAAGACGGACGTCGGCATCCCCGAGCAGTCCAACACCATCATGCTCAAGCACGGGTGTATGCACCCGTCCTGGTACCAGCGCCGTTTCACGGTTCCGGAGAGCTGGCGCGGCCGTGCCGTTCACTTGCGCGTGGGCGGGGTGAAACCGGCGGCCGACTTCTGGATCAACGGGCACAAGCTTGGCTCCACGCTGACCTCCCGATCTCCCGTGCGGTGCGACCTGACCCCTTTCGTTCGCTTCGGCGCGGAGAATACCGTCACTGTGCGTATCCACTGGCCGAAGATCCGGCTGGATGGGATGTTCGACTGCCTGTTCGCGTGGAGCGGAATCTACCGGCACGTATGGGTCGAGGCCGTGCCCGATGTCCACATGGCGGACATTCACGCCGCGGGCTCCATCAATCCACGCCAGGTCGTCGTGAAGACGACTCTGAAAAGCCCGGCGCGCCGTTCCGTGTCCGTGCGATGCAGTATTACGGACTCCGCGGGAAAGAAGCTGTGGGCAGTTGCGAAGGACTGCATCCTGAAAGCAGGGGAGACGTCCGTGACCGTTCGTGTTCCCATGCCGGGCGCGCGACTCTGGAATGTCGATGATCCCGTTCTCTACAAGGCCGTTGTGAGGCTGCAGGATGGCGACACCGAAGTGGACAAGGCATCCGTCCGGTTCGGGCTGAGGGAAATAGAGACCAGAGGATTCCAGGTGCTGTTGAACGGGAAGCCTGTCTTCCTGCGCGGCGGCTGCAACGATCACGTGTATCCCCGCACCGTGTGTCCGCCTGCCGACAAGGCGTTCCACCTGGACCAGGTACGCAAGGCAAAGGCGTACGGATTCAACTACACGAAGAGTGCGTGTGAGGTATTCACTCCGGAACAGCTCGAGGCCGCCGACGAGCTGGGATACCTGGTCTGCCAGGAGATGCCGTTCGGCATGATAGGGGAGCTTCGCGCCCTCCGCGACAATCCACCTGCCGAACTGACGGCGCTCTGGCGGGCGGAATTGGCCAACATTGTCACCGCATCGCGGAATCACCCGTCCGTGGTCATCTATTCTATGACGAGCGAGGCAGCGATCAATCAGGACAATCCGAAGCCGTACCGCCTCTTCTCCAGGGAACTGCCGAGGATTGCCCGTCGGCTTGACCCTGGTTCGCTTGTGATTGATGTCACGGCTGCGTACTGCATGTCGTCGAAGGCAAAGCACGGCCCGCGCGACACTGATTTCCTGGAGGATGCGCTTGAGTACTGTGGAGGTGTGACGCCGTTCCAGGGATTGCTCGCGATCCCTTCAACTGTGGACCGGCCCTTTCTATTGCGCGAGTGGAACTGGATCTCGGGATTGCCGCGCCTGGAACTCATCAGGCGCTACAAGCACTTACCGCTCGTGCCGGTCCAGATACCCGAGATGATCAAGGCCGCGCGGGACAACGGGCAGGCTGCCGAGTTACCCGTGATGGTTGACAGGTCTCACAAGCTGAAGCATGTGCTGCGCAAGGATGCCCACGAAGTGGCGTACGAGCACCCGAAGGTGGCAGGATTCCACGGGTGGCTCATTCATGATATCGCCTACTGCCCGGAGGGCGTCTTCAACGAGTTCTGGGAAATCCCGAAGGATCTTCCTGCAAAGGAGTTCAGGACATACAACAATGATACCGTGCTGCTGCTGGACGACCACGACACCCGGTGGTTCGGGTACGGCGAGCCGGTGCCTCTTGGCATTCGCATTGCACATTTCGGCCGGGAACCCATCGACAATGCAGCCGTCGGCTGGCGCCTGGTGTCAGGCGGGCGGGAGTTGAAGCGGGGCATGGTCCGGCTCGGGCGGATAGCGTGCGGCAGCCGAACACCTCCGCGGCATATGACTATCGGGAAGGTGAATGGCAGGGTGCCGGCCCGGACGGAGCTGGTTTGTGAACTGTTCAACGGCCGCAAACGTGTGGCCTGGAATCACTGGCCTCTCTGGTTCTTTCCGGCTCCGGCCGGCGGACTGCCTGGAGGGACATGGTCAACCCAGCCGTTGCCGGAACCGTTTGGCGGTGTCAGCGGGCCATACGACCCACTGGTCCCCCCGACCGGCGCACGGGTATTTGTCACGCATCGCCTCACTGATGGCACCGGTGCGTTGATGGACGGCCTTGTGCGGTTCATGGAGAAGGGCGGGCGCGTGCTGCTGTTGTCCAGCGGGGCACTGCCCGAGGCGGAGTCATCGTTCTACCGCACCGTGCCGTTCAACTGCGGCAGGCTTGGCAACATGGGTACCGTGGTCAGGCCGCACGCGGCGCTGGGTGATTTCCCGCACGAGGGCTGGTGCGATTTGCCGTTTGTTCCGATGATACAGGGCATCTACCCGATGCGGCTGGACACTTTCAAGCCCGCGAAGATCAGGCCGATCATCCGTTCCATCGGTCACCACGTGACGATGGAGGACAAGGCGTACCTGTTCGAGGTGGGTGTCGGCAAGGGGGCCCTGATGGCATGCAGCCTGAAGCTTCAGGCCACGTGCCACACCGATCCGGCCGCGCGCTATCTGCTGGGCTGCCTGCTGAGCTATCTCGCGTCAGGCAATGTCCGGCCGCGGGCATCGATATCGGTCGATCAGCTCAAGGCGGCAGTGAAGGCCGTGCGGGGTGTGCTGCCTCAGTAGCGTGGCGGGATGCATCCGGTACGGAACGGCTCGCGATCCGCTCGCCCTCCAGTTCGCGCGAAACACTGTTGACTTGAACATGGAGGGCGACGCCCCCGGATCACCTGGGGGGCGCGGCGGGGCCAAGCTTCCGGGTGACAAACATCACGACCGCCAGTATGGCGAACAGGCCGACACTGCCCAGCAGCATGGCGTAGTCCTCGTTCCTGAGCAGGCCATACAGGTAGGCATAGAGGATCGTCAGCAGGACGCCGATCAGCTTCGGCAGCCCTTCCTTTCTGAACACGCTCCGTGAATAGAGCGAGATGAGCAGTATGGTCGCAACGGCCGAGATCGCGTAAGCCCCGTCGAATCCGAGGTGTTCCGAAATGGAAAGAAGCAGGGAATAGAATACGACCAGCGCCAATCCTATGAGGAAGTACTGGAAGATCATCACGCGTGCCCTGGTGAGCAGTTCGGCGAGGAAGAAGGCGACGAACGTCAGGACAATAAAGAGAACAGCATACTTCGCCGTACGCTCGGACTTCTGGTAGGCGTCGGCCGGGAGAAACATCCGCACGCCGAAAGCCGAAGACATTATCTCGTGCTGGGAGCCGATCCAGTACTGCGGGTAGTTGCGGTTCAGGTGCAACACACGCCACAGCGCGGTGAACCCTGTCGGGCCTATTGTCCGTTCGGTCGGCAGGAATGCGCCGTCGAAACTGGGACTTGTCCAGTTGGAATCGAATTTGACCACCGAGGTTTTGCCGACTGGAACCACTTTCAACCCGTCGCTGCCGTTCAGCGTCAGGGCCAGTTCGAATGGGATGGCCGCCTCTTTTTCCGAAAGAGCAACAGGGAACGAAACGCCGCTTGATAGCACTTCGCTCACCGGAATGCCGGGGTTGGCCTGGACGGGGGCGGTTCCGACTTTGGCCGGGAGGAACTTACTTATGCCGCGCATGTCGGTTATGCCGTAGGAGACGAACGCGTCGGCCCATTGGACCTGTTTGGGTGACAAGCCGAGCTTCTCCATCTGCGGCATGAGGAATGAACCCGTGGACGTTACTGTCCCGGAAAAGACCACGGCCTCGAATATTCCGCGATACCTCAGTTCCGTGTTGACGTGTCCGTGGACATCCAGCTGCTCGGGCAGGATGTGAAGGTAGCGTACGTGCTGTACCTGTCCCTTTGCCGGCTTGAGCGGTTCCTTGAACGGGACAGTGAGGATCGGTCCGGCGAGGGTCTGTGGACTGCCCCATTTCGAGCTTATCTCCTGCGTAACGCTCCTGTTCCGTCCTTCCCGCTCATGGATCAGCCTTCGCACCATTGACGTGGGGATCTGCAGCAGGAGCACGAGGATCCCGATCGCCGCAAGCTTGATGGTGGTGGAATCGCGAAACCGATCCAACAGTGAGAAGCGTGAAGGTTCGGGAGATATGTTGAGATCCTGCATGGCAGTGCCTCCTTTGTTCAGTTGTCGTTTACCACCGCCGCCCGGGCGTTACAATGAAAACAGTACTGCATGCATTAACGTCTTCCGCCACAGGTATTGTCTATCATGCGGCACGGTCAGGAGCTGATCGCCTGTTTCCGGAAGCTGCTGGGGCTCATCCCCATCTCGTGCTTGAAGGCGCGGCTGAAGACATAGAGCGATGGGAATCCGCAGGTATCGGCTATTTCCGTCACGTTGGACTCCGAGTTGTGCAGAAGCGCGCATGATTTGCAGATGCGCATGCGGCGCAGGTAGGTGGCGGGGCCGATTCCGATTGCCTCCCTGAAGCAGTTGCGCAGATAGCCCTCTGAAACACCCACGTGGCGTGCCACTTCATTCAGCCGGACTGGCTCGCCGAGATGGGCGGACATGTGCCGACAGGCCTGTTGCACGACGCGGTGACCTGTCGGCGCGTCAGGGGAGGGCACGCCGATGGCAGGCATGAGCTCGCCCTGGCGTTTCACCATCTGGACAAGGATGTAGCCCAGCAGGCATGCGATGCTGCCCGGGGCGGCCTCATGGCGCGGTTCCCCCTGATGATAGTCCTTTACCATGCGCATCACGAGATCCCACAGGTCGGGCGGCATGTTGAGGGGCATGTAACGCAGGACCGCCAGGGCTTCGCACTCGGGCATTTCGAATGTGACGTAGAGCCACGTACGTGCCGGCGATTCCGGAGCGGTATACTGGTGGAACTGGAACGGAAAGACCAGGAGCGCCTGGCCGGGTACAAGCCGGATCAGAAGATTGTCGAGGAGCATCGTGGCGGCGGTTTGCACGTTGATGACCAGCATGTGGCGGTGATGTGAAGTCTGTTTGGGCAGGCGATCAAATGTGCGCTTGCAGAACAGCAGCACATTGCGAGGCAGGGGGACCAGTGGGTCCGGCAGGCCGGCAAAGAAGTTCTCCGGCTGCCCGATCGCCCTTAGCCGCCGGACCGTCCCCCCGGAAATGCCATGTGCAAAATTGGTAAACAAGCATGTGCTCCAGCCATTTACATAGCAATGTCTAATATACTAACCTTATGTTCGGAGGGTTACAAGGTTCATGAAGAGTGTCGCCACTACACGACGCAGCCTGATTGCTATGCTCATTTTGGGCGTGGCTGCGTCTGCGTCCCGGTCTGCCACCTGTATCTGGGATGGCGGCGGCGGCGACATTCTCGCCAGTACAAAGGCCAACTGGACTGGCGACATCGCCCCGACACAGGCCACGGACCATGTCGTGCTGAACGGCACGACGAACAAGAACATGACGTGGGACCTGACGAATGCCGTTGTATCGTGGACGCAGACCAACTACACGGGCGGTGTTCGTTTCAATACCGGCTTCTCCGGTACATTCACGAACGTGGTCATCACTGGCGACTGTATTGTCAGCAATGGCACGTGGTGGCATCCGCGCAGCGGGGCGTCACCGACCTACCGCATTCACGTGAAGGTGGGCGGGAATTTCACGCTTGGATCGAACGCTACAATCAATGTCAACAGCAACGGGTACGACCGGGGCTGCGGGCCCGGGGCAGGTTCCGCTGCATGTGCAAACGGCCAGCCGGCGGCAAGCTACGGCGGGCTCGGTGGCGACGCGATCAACCCGACCTATGGCCTCTACACCATGCCGACGAACCTGGGCAGCGCTGCCTGGGCGTACGGAGGCGGGGCCGTGTGGTTGAGGGTGGGCGGTGTCGCGACGATCAACGGCACCATTACGGCGCGGCCCAGCGCGGACTTGGCGCAGGCATCGGGCGGCTCCATCTTTATCGAGGCCGGCTCGCTGGCCGGTTCGGGCGTACTGGACGTATCGTGTCCCTGGAACTCCTGGATTCAGCGCGGCGGCGGTGGCGGCCGCATCGCAATCATACTGGGCAGTGGGACGACCTTCGGCTCGGTCAAAATGTACGCCTACGGCGGGCAGTCGCAGGATGCTGTATCGGGCTCGGCCGGGACAATCTACCTTCAGAAGGCAGGGCAGCCTGCGGGACGGGGCAGGCTCATCATCAATCAAAACGGGATATCCACACTGACCCGGACGATGATGCCTGTCACGGCAACCGGACTTGATCTGTTGACGGCGCTTGTAATTACGAACAAGGCTGTTCTGGGACTTAGGCCGCAGACGCCGCTGAACCTGGGTACGGGTACGAATATCTTCACATACGGCCCGGCTCAATCAACAATTGCAGTCAGTTGCACCACCAACCTGGGCCTGTCCGGGTCATGCTCGTTCAGGAGTTATACGCTGAATGTCTACACGAACCTGAGCGTGCTGGGCAACCTGACGATCTCCAACGCGGTGGTCACGATGTTCTGCGGCATGCCATCGAATGTCTACGTGGCCGGCCATGTGACCATCAAGACCAACGGCGTTCTCAGCCACGGGCCGAACGAAGGGACCGAGGCGTACAAGCTACGGATGCACGTGGTCAGCAACCTGACGATTGATGTCGGGGGCAGTATCAACGTCGATGCGAAGGGGTACGGACGGGGTTTGGGGCTTGGCGCGGGGTCCGGGGCAAACGCGAACGCCCAACCGGCTGCCAGCTATGGCGGGCTCGGCGCCGATGCCTACAACCTGCCCTATGGTTCATACTCGGCTCCCACGAACCTCGGGAGTTCGGCGTATACGATAGGCGGCGGGGCGGTGATTGCCACGGTAAATGGAACGACCACGGTCAACGGGTCGATATCGGCGCGGACAACGGCGCCCGGGTTGGCGCAAGGGACAGGTGGTTCCATCTACCTTACAACGGGCAATCTGCAGGGCAGCGGCACATTGGACGCGTCATGCCCCTACAACGCATCTTCCAGCAACCAGCGGGGCGGGGGCGGTGGGCGCATTGCGGTCATCCTGTCGAGCGGGACGACATTCGGGTCGGTCAAGATGTACGCCTACGGCGGGCGTACGCTGGACGGCCTGTGGGGCGCGGCCGGAACAATCTATCGCCTGAAAGCGGGGCAACCGGCCGGGCGGGGGACACTGGCCATCGATAACAACGGAAATGACACGTCGACCCGCACGCTGCTGACCACGGCCGATACCCAGCTGAACCTGCTGACGGCGCTGGTGATCACGAATAAGGGCGTGCTGGGCCTGATTCCTCAGACGCCGCTCAACCTCGGCACGGGCACCAACATCTTCACATACGGGCCGGCACAGTCCACCATCGCCACGTCGTGCGCGACAAACCTCGGCTTGTCCGGCTCGTGCAAGTTCAGCCGGTACACGCTCAACATCTACACGAACCTGGATGTTGCCGGCGACTTGACGGTCACCGGCGCCGTGGTGAATGCCTTCTGCACGCATCCGGTGCTGGTGAAAGTGACCGGGAACCTGTACGTCCGGACAAATGGGGTGATCAGTCACGCGCCCAACGGGGCCACCGAGGCGTACAAGCTGACCCTGCAGGTCGGTGGCAACATGGTGATCGACAAGGGCGGATCGCTCAACGCGGACGGCAAGGGTTACGGGCGCGGCCTTGGGCCGGGTCGAGGTTCGGGAGCGAACGCGAACGGGCAGCCTGCGGCCAGCTACGGCGGACTGGGTGGCGACTACATCAAGCAGACCTACGGTTCTTTGCTGGCGCCGACAAACCTTGGCAGTTCCGCCTATGCGCTCGCAGGCGGGGCGGTCATCGCTACGGTTGCCGGCACATCCACCGTCAATGGCACCATTTCGGCGCGTCCGTTGACCGATTTGGCACAGGGAAGCGGCGGTTCTATCTACCTCAGGACGGGATATCTTGGCGGCAATGGTTCCATCGATGTGTCGTGTCCATGGAACTCCTGGATCCAGAGGGGCGGGGGCGGCGGCCGAATAGCCGTGATCCTGACAAACGGGACAAGCTTCGGTTCGGTCAACATGTACGCTTACGGCGGCGAGTCGCAGAATTCCATATCGGGCGCGGCGGGAACCGTCTACCGTCAGACAGCGCTGCAGGGCGGGGGATGCGGCGCGCTTACTGTAGATAACGTTGCCATCCCGGCACCGACCAACATCACCACCCAGCTCCCGCCGATGTCGAATGCCGTACCATCCGAGTTGTTCAAGTTGACACTGGTGGTGACCAACTCTACGTATGTTCAGATTACGGCAAACTCGAAGTTAGGGGATATGTTCCTGACGGAGAACACCGTGAAGCTGTACCTGAAAGGATTCATCCTGCGTATGGGCGTGCCCGAACATCCGGACTGGGGCGGTCCCAGCCGCGTCGTGTACGACGGCGGAGCGATTATCTGGAAGAAGTGGGGCGCCGTTTTCACATTGCTGTAGAGTAGAGAGCACCATCGTTGGCAATGATCCCGGGCGCACAATCCATGCAGTGCCGCCAATTCCTTCCTGCCCGGCTCGTTGACTTGCCCATCTGTTCCGCCGGCGGTCCATGCTCCGGCATGGCCGTTGCCCCATTTACTTCGGCCCGAAGTCGTTGTAGTCTTTCCGGCGCGATGGAAGAGAACGACAAGACAGAGAACCGGGAACCGCCTGTACCGGCAGATGATACAGTCGTGCCCGCTGATGATGCTGCAGCCCCTGCCGAGGATGCGGCGATTCCTTCCGGCACCGATGCCGGGGCTACCGATGCCCAGCCGCAAGCCAATGAACCCAACCAGGACCAGGTTCTCGAACTGAGCTTTGTTCCCGATTGGGCAAAGAAGCCTCCGGCCGGCGTTGATTTCTACACCTCCGGCAGGGGAGGGCGCCGCGATCACGACTACAGAGACGACGGCAGGGATCGTCGAGGTCGCCCTGATCGCGACCGCGGACGGCCCGGGCAGTTCCGTGGTGGTCCACGGTCGGACCGTGGTGGCGGCCGGAGGGATGACCGACGCGGCCCGGATCGTGAGAGGCCTCAGCAGTACAGGGATGACGAGCGCAGGCGACGGCCCGAACCGGTGAGGCCGGCCCCTGTCCAGGTCCGTTTCATGCCCGAGCAGAGACGGCTGTCGGCCGTCATGCGCAAGATTCAGCTTTCGAAGCAATCCTATCCCCTTGTTGAACTGGCAGCCCTGTTTCTGTCCCGACCTGAAACGTGTGAGGTGCGGCTTGAGCTGGAAGGAGGCACCCCTTCCCATCTTTACCAGTGCAAGCTCTGTCGCATGGTGTCGACGGATCAGTCCCTGCTGGCTGCGCACGTTGCGAATCGGCACCTGGCGGATTTCTTCCAGGTCGAGGAGAAGGTTTCAGATCCCCCCGCGGGGCAGTTTACCTGTGTTGCGAAGTGCGGGCTCAGCGGTGTGCTGCTTGGACCGCCGAACCATCACAGCTACAACGAGAAGGTGAGGGAGATACACCACACACGCTACCCGGACATGCCAATCGAGGTGTACAGGAACCGGATCCAGGTGGTGCATGATCCTGCGTTGATTGAGCAGTGGAAGGAAGAGAGCCGGAAGCAGACGCTGTATCGCCGGAAACAGGCGAATGGCGAGCCGGGAGCACCGGTTGGGTTCGTCGACGCGGAAGCTGCCATGGTGAAGGAAGTTGTCCCGACCGTGGTGCAGGAGGCCAAGCATGTCGTGGTGCTGTCCGCCGCTGTCGCGAGGGACATAGAGGACCAGTCCCTGATGCTGTCTGTGCGCGATGCATGGCAGAAGGAGAACCGGTTTCCCTACACGCTGTCGATGGCGTTCCGCGGCGCTTTCCGCAGCCGGCACCTGTTTGTGTTCAAGGCCGGGCGGGGTATCGATTTTGTCTCGGCGGTACTGCCGACGCCGCTTGATCCTGAACATGCTGTGGAACCGATTCGCAAGGTACTCATGCACCTGCGTGAGCATCCCGGCTGCACGCGCAAGGAACTGGTGGACGTCCTGTTGCCGGGGCTGGCAGTCGATTCCGCGGAAGTCCGCGGGGTATTGACCTCGCTTGCCTGGCTCATCGAGCGCGGTCATATCATCGAATTCTTCAACGGCACCCTCTCAGTCCCTCTCAAGGATCTGAGGCACTCGCCTGCTCGTGGCAAACCGCATGCAGCAAAGCCCTGACCCATGCGTGAGGGTAAGCGGTGGAGAGACACGGATGAGCAACTATCCTCAGATCGTCAGAAGTCTTGTCAGGCGAGTACTCTTTGCTGTTGTCTGTTTCGCGCTGGGCTTCTTCGTGTTGTTCCGGACCGGTGGCAGCATGCTCGAAGGCTACGCCGGCGGGCTGATGGGATGTGCCTGCATCATTGCGGGCGCAATCGTGCTGGCATTCCCACTGGCGCGCCTGCTGTCCGAGTCCAGCGGCGGCTTGTTCTATCCCGGCAGGCGGTTTGACCGGCCTCAGCCGATGTACAGCATTCCCCAGGCGAAACGTCAGAAAGGACAGTACGAAGAGGCAATTGACGGTTTCGAGCAGATAGCCGTGGATTATCCCGATGAAGTTCAGCCGTACATCGAGATGATGGATATCGCGATTGTAAACCTGAAGGACCCCGGCCGCGCTAACGCAATCTACCTGCGCGGCGTCTCGGCGATGAAGAAGAACGAGGACAAGGAAACGCTTGCCCGCATGTTCACGGCAATACGTACCCGCCTGAACGCCAGGCCGAGCAACTGAACGGGGGAGGGGCATGATTAAAGCCAACCTTATCCACTTGAGCTACAACATGTGGCGGGATCGCGAGTTCAGGGACTCGGATGACCCTCAGCACAGGGATATTCACTACGATCCGCGGCTGCGGTTCGATGAGAAACTGTGGCGCGACATTGTCACGCGTATGGCTGAGGCCGGAATGAACATGGTTGTCCTCGACCTGGAGGATGCCGTCGTCTACCGCAGCCATCCGGAAATAGCGATCAGCGGCGCCTGGCCGGTCAAGAAGCTAAGGCAGGAACTGGACTTCTGCCGTAGTCAGGGCATCGAACCTGTTCCGAAGCTCAACTTCTCTGCCTGCCACGACACGTGGTTGGGCGAGTATTCGCGCAAGCTGGCAACCAGTGAATACTATGCGGTGTGCGCCGACCTGATTCGCGAGGTCGCGGATATCTTTGGAGGACCGCGTTTCTTCCATATCGGGATGGATGAAGAGACTTTTCAGCACCAGCGGGAATTCCTGTACGCCGTTGTGCGGCAGGGCGAGTTGTGGTGGCACGACCTGAACTTCCTGGTTCAGGCAGTCGAGAAGGCCGGCTCAAGGGCCTGGGTATGGTCCGATGTGCTGTGGAACTGCGATCGGACCGTTTTCAAGACGAACATGCCCCGGACTGTGCTCCAGAGTAACTGGTACTATGGCAACGTGTTCCCCCTGCCTGAGACGGACACCTCCAACTACGTCAGGGCATATCACTGGCTCGACGAAATGGGCTACGAGCAGGTGCCCACGGGCAGTACGTGGAACCACCGGGAGAACTATGCGCTTACGGTGGAGTATTGCCGCAAGCACCTGTCGGCAGAGCGGCTCCTGGGTTTCATGATGAGCAGTTGGCGCCCGACAGTGGAAGCGCGCCGCCAGGCCCATCTCGACGCCATCGAGGCGGTCAGGTCGGTGTCACGCCAGTCCTGATGTTCCGCATTGAACGTATGAGACCGGAGTTTCACGGGATCGGCGACAGACACCATGTCGCTGTAGTGGCGTCAGTCTGTGACGCATCCGGTTCGTTTCTCTTCCCGAATTAGCGGCCATGTGGGGGGGTGCTGCTTTTGACATTGTGGACGGCTTCTTGCAGGCCTACTGTGCCCACCAGTGGGTGCTTGTTGTGGTGTCATCGGCGGCCCGTGGCCACCTCGGCCTCATGGCCGGCGTTCGAATCATGGAGATAGAATATGAAATGGTGGACCAAAGGAATCATTGCATCGGTCGGCGTTGTGGTGCTGTGGCTGGCAGTCGGTATCGTGGTCACTGACGTTGTTCTGAAAGACAAGATTACGCCAGAGCAAGATTTCAAGATTAGCGAGTCTGTCGGTCAGACCATCTGCATTTCCGTCACCATGGTGTGGGCAATTGCCTACTCGTTGCACAGGAAGGTGCTGAAGAAGACATCTGGATGAACGGGATTCGAACCAGCAAATGGTCGGTACGGGTTCGCCGCCCGAGATGTGCGTCGTTGTCTAGTCAGAAGAATGGAACCCGATGCGACGCGTTTTTGGGGGTGGTTGGGGAGACATGATTTCGCGGATGGCATCAAACACTGCCTTGAACTGTCGGTCATACTTGCGTTCCAGGACCGCGAGCTTGTTGGCAAGGTCTGTATGTGATGCCAGCATCCGTCTTAAGCGGACAAATGCACGCATGATTTCAATGTTCACGTTGACCGCCCGCCTGCTCCGCAAAACACTGGAAAGCATTGCCACGCCCTGTTCTGTGAATACATAAGGGGCACGGCGATGACCGCCCCAACTTGACATCACAATTTGTGATCTCAAGTCACTGAACTCCTCGGTGGTAAGCTGGAACATGAAATCTTCAGGAAACCTGTTAATGTTACGCTTGACGGCCTGCACAAGCACACGGGTTTCAACGCCATATAGATCGGCCAGATCCCGATCAAGCATGACCTTCTCCCCGCGCATCAACAGAATTGCCTGTTCAATGCGTTCTACCCGTGCAATGCCGCTCATGGTCTTTGTCATCGAGAGAACAGTATTACCGCAGTCAGGCAACGTCAATGTCTGAGCCAATGATGCACTCAGCATGTATCATGCGAGTGGCGGATGGTGTGAAGCAACGACAAGTGGTGTCGTTTGCTCAGGATGATGGAATGCGAATCTGCCACAACCAGGTGTTGCCTTGACAGTAAGAGCCTATCCGAAAATCCAGGCCACCCCGACACGCCGACTGAGCGGCGTGGCTACAAGAGGCTCCAGATAGTGCTCTCGTGTTTGTTGTGGCCGCGGTTTTCTGTTGCCACGTTGGTTTGTGGATAGGTTCTAAACTTCGAATGTGGCTGAAAGGTCCTCCAGCGTCACCTTGTTGAAGGCGGTGACCTTCCACGTGCCGGGCTCGGGATTCAGCGGCATAGTGAACTCACCCTTGAGGATGCCGTTCACGGCCGGGACGAAACGCTCGAAGCACTTCATTCGTTTTCCGGAAGGACTGAAGACCCGCACCCTGGCAGGATAGCTTCCCTTTGCAGGTCTGCCGGACTTGTTCAGGAGCCTGTACTCCCAGTTCCACTTGCCTGAGGCCTTTACGCGCGGGGTAACCACTAGTGTGCTTCTCACGGGGACATCCGGGCATACACCGACGATCATTCCCTCGCGGCTGCCAAGGGTTACATCGAAACGGATCCCGCCACCTGTCCGGGAGAACTGCAGGCGCCTGCCAGATATGTAGTCAATTAGAAGGGCGGGGCGGGGCAGGTCGGACACTGTTTTCAGCACGACGGTCGACGAAGCGCTGCTATCTGTGTGGTTGATGATGGTCAGCACCCGCGTGGACTCCGCTGTCATTTCATAGACGCCGATTCCTTCGGGATTCGTGCTGTGCGCGTCGGCGACAGTGTGGTTTGTCCCCAGGAATTCCGACACCACCCTGACCAGTTCCTCGCGAAGGAACGGTATGTCTTTCTCGTAGCTTCGCGACATCAGGTCATGAAGGTCTCCGTCTATCAGGAGGATCTGACCCTTGCCCACTCGCGCCTGGCGGACGCGCAGTCCTTCGACAAGATACTTCCAGGGTGCATTGCCGGACGAGAAGACGCGCGCAAACCGTTCATCCCTTGTGCCGTTTGTCGTCTGGCACGGCACTCCATCCATGATCAGCGCGCCACCGTTGTTGACAAACGCCCACAGCAGGTCGAATGACGTCGGAAGCATTGTTCTGACGGCGCCTATCAGCGTGAATGCTCCGTACCGCGGGAGCTCGGACTTCAGGATGCGTTCATCAACAACGTCAGGCAGCGCGCCGTATGCGCGGTAGATGACTTCCAGCCCGTTCAGCGGTTCGACGAAATTGGGGTAGAGCCGGTCGTAGGGCCTGTTCCTCATCGGGTAGAACCCGATGCCTTCGAATCCTCCCGGCAACTGTGACGGCGGCACATTGTAGAGATGGTCCGCCCATGCATTGAGTACGCCGAGGCTCGTGCGGCGGGGCTTAGCGACTGCCATGAGCGGGGCGATCTCCATGATCCGCCGCAGTTCCTTTGCGAGCGCCTTTTCGCGCTCGTACAACCCGTTCAGGATGCAGAAGGTGCCCAGTATCATCGTGTGGAAACGCTTTGTCCCGAGGCCCGCAGCCAGGTAGAGCAGTTCGTTGCTGGTATTGGCCGGCCATATTTCCAGCGGGTAGTAGAAGTCGTTTGTCTCAACGAAGAAACCGAGTGGTTTCTTGAGGTAGTCAGAGAGAACACGGTAATAGGCGAACATGTACCGCGGCTCGCCCATGCGGATCTTGTCCCACACACGGAAATTGCCGTAGAGCCACGGGTACGAGTCGAATTCGATGCTGTGGCAATGCCTGCTCCAGTGAAGCTGTTCGAACACTGCTATCCCCGGGTTGTGGATCCCGCCCTGCGCATAGACGTGATGAATCTGCGGATAGCTGCGCTTGTGTTCCCTCAGGTATTCAGCCACCTCCTCGTAACTGGCCCTGAAGGCGGTCTCTGCGTAGTCGATGATGGAGTTGAAGTAGTCCATCCGGCGCTTGTCCTGCGAGGAAAGGTATTCTTCCCACCCGGGCTTGTTGTAGCCGTAGCGTTTCTTGAACTCGGCCAGCGCCGGCTTGCTGTAGTCGACGTTGGATTTGTAGAGATGCGGCTCATCTACGATTTCCATGCTCAGCAGCCTCGGGAAGAACCTTGTCGCATCCATCCTGTCGCGGATGAATTTCCGGGCCGCGACCCGATATTCGGGAGTGTAGGGGCAGGGCTTCGTCGCGTGCTCGCCCTGTTTGCCCTGCCAGCCATGAGTGCCGAGTATGACGGTCCTGGTGTACTCGCCCCAGAGCGGGTATCCGTTCTTCTGGACCATTTCGGACCAGAGGGATTCCATCACCGCGTTCCGGTTGGTTTCTTTCTGTGTCGCGAGCGACAGCCGACCGACGTTGTTCATGGTGAAGCAGTTGAAGCCGTCCTCAACCATCTCCTTGAACCATGCGCGCATGCCTGAACTGGAGGTCAGCCCGCCTGCCTGGCCGACAGCGCAGAACATGGTTTCTTCTTCACGCAGGGGCGCAACCACAACCACGGGTATGTCGATCCTGTCCAGTATCTCCCGGCCACTGGTCAGTGTGACTTCGAGCAGGTAGTCGTCAGGCTGCAGATCGGGCATGACGTACGAAAGGGTGCTCCTGAGAGGAACGTTCTTCGCGACTGTTGTCCGTTCCTGACCAACCGACGGTCTGACCAGTGTTGCCGTAAGTGTCGCATTGGCCGAAACCTTCCCGATCTTCTCGACCACGAGTTCCATCTTGTCGCCAGCTGCAAGTGAGTTGTGGTATCCGACAGGGTAGACGCGTAAGCCTGTTTTCTTGACCACGTTGACCGTCACGATGCGGCTTATCTTCGCGTTGTGGCCGTGGTCGGGGACCGTGATGTTGTAGAACCCGAGGTTGTAGTACCGGTAGTTTCCTTTGCCTTCCCCGTTACCTTCGATGGTCGTGTGGCAGCGGTATATCCCGGCGGCCTGTGGAGACCCGGCCAGTGCGTGGTGTAAGACGGCCTTGCTTCCGTGTTTCAGGCGACGGGACGTCTCCGCTACGACCGTTCTGAATTCCGGATCCCGGTCCAGCGTCGTTTCGTTCCCGGCTTTCCGGAGCGTGAGACGGGCAGAGCTTTGCTTCAGGTCGGGCCTGGTGCTGATATCGAGGGCCTTGCCGACCGTGACATTGGCGCCAGTTGTGTGGAACCCTGTGACTCGCAGGTCCTGGTCGCGTCGAAGCAGCCATGAAATACACAGGGTCATGAGGTTTATATAGCCGTCCGAACCGAAGAACGACCGTGTATCCGTTGTGCCGGCACTGACGTTGCCGTCGTCAGCATCGAGGAACGTCGGGATCACCATGATCCTGCCGAGCCCGAACTGGCTGGCAACAATGAGAGGCATCCCTGCAGCCGTTGCGAGTACCTGTGCCCCTTTCACGGGTTCGACCACCTGAATCTTTGAAACGAGGCCGAACTGGCCCAGGTCTCTGCTGAATTTCGCGAACTGTCCCTTCAGGACCGGCGGTGAAGGCTTGATGGTCTTCTTTTCCTTCTTAACAGCCACGGGCAGGAAGCCGTCAAATACGCCATAGGTCGCCACGCTGTCGCCGAAGCTGCAGGGGCCGCCGAACACAAGCAGTGCCTTGCCTGACTCCACATAGCTCCTGAGCGTGCGGACATCTTCTGCAGTGAAAGCGCCTGGTCCGGCATCTACCAGGGCAACCATGTCGAAGAAATCAAGGCCGGTGTCCCGGTCATCAGGCCGCTTCATCAGGGGCAGGCTTGGGGGGTAGAAGGGGTGATTGGTGAACGAGTGCTCCAGCCGCATGCGATAGGGCAGGAGGGACACAATTTCGTCCAGCCGGTATCGCGCCCTCGTCCTCGGTTCGATCATGAAGCAGTCATAATTGCCATACGGGTCCATGTGGCCTCCGTCTGTCTCTTTGCGAAAGCAATGAAAGGGAGGATTTCAGCAGGATGACGAGCGAAAGCAAGCAGGGAAAGTAACCAATCAGCCTTGGCAGGGCCTGGTTGTAGCCGCCCCGCTCTGTCGGGGCGTCCCGGCACGGCGGCAGAGCGCCGTGGCTACAACACTCCCACACGCAGTGGGGTTCTCGGTAACGAACGCACGTGCCGTTCCTATACCTTGGTCGCCAGCAGGCCGCAAAAGGCGAATGGCTTCATCTGCCGGAGGATAATCTTATTGCCACGAACGTCAGCAGTATGGGTCCCGGCGACTCGCAGCGGCTTCAGTCGGGCTGAAGCCTTCAAACCGAGTCCGGCGAGATCAACGGTAGTGGACCCGTCCACGGTCTTTTCGCCCAGGTTCGCGATCAGCACGAGCGTGGTGCCGTCTGCTGCCTGGTATGCGATCGGATGCAACGCGTTGTTGTCCCACGAGAGAGGTTTTCCCGTCCCGATCGCCGGGCTGAACAACCGGACCGGAGCGGCACCCAGGGCGCGCATCAGGTTCCAGTATGGCTTGATGTAGGCGCAGCATTTCCCGAATGGTTTGCCCGGTTCCATGAACGGGTGGTTTCCATACCCGAGCCCAACGGAAAGGGCTGCTGCGCGTTGACTGGAGAACATCGCGCGGTCCGGCGAGTTGCCGGCCATGATGTGCACTGCGGCGCAACCGAGCCCGGAGTAGCTCGCGCTGACTTCCGGTTCCGCGAGCAGGCCGGTGTGGAGAACGGAAAATTCACCCGTCAGTGTAGCGTCAAACGTGGCGTATGAGACCGCGGTCTGCAACGCTGAGTGACCGATCAGGAAGCCGCCTTCGCCGACGCGTGCCCGCAGGGCGCGCGCGAACATGAACCAGTTGTACATGGGGAAGTGCTTCGTGCTGGTCTTGACGTACCCGATGCCGAACGGCGAAGCCCAGTCCACGTACAACCCGTCGTGGTCTTTCTTCAGGTACTTCTCAAAGAAGTCCATGTAAAGGCTGTAGTGCTCGATTCCGCGCATGTAGACGCATACCCGCATCCCATGCCGGTGCGCGCGGTCGATGACTGCCTTGAACCAGCGCGGGTCGGCAACCTTGTAGTCGGCCATCGGTTCGCCGTTGCTGCCGCCGTTGTTCATCCAGAACTGGTGAAGTACCAGCAGGTTAGCGCCCTCGCGGGCGGCCTCGTCAATCCGTTTCAGCGACGGGTTCTCCTTTGCCAGTTGCACGTCCTGGTAGAAAGTCTGGCGGATCGGCACGCTGCACCACGGCCAGTTGGCCGCGGGGCTGACATCGCGAACATAGGGGTACATCACATGGCAGACGCGCGCGCCCATGACGTTGTTGCGCCGCGTAGGTTCAGCATGCTTTCCTGCTTCGGAGCGGGCTGAGCCGCAGAAGAGGCCCCACTTGTTCCTGTAGAGGAAGGGCGCCTTGATGACCTGCTCAGAACCCGAGGACAGGACCCACTTCAGTTCCCACTGCTTTCCACGCGGGCCGGCGACCGTCCGCGTCGGCGCAAGCATGGCGCCGCCGAACGAAGTTGAATCTTCCAGCACCATCTCAAACTTGTTGGAGAAGTAACGGCTGTCATCCCAGCCGAGATCAAGGCCATAGACCGGAACAAGATGCTCAATGTCAATCTTCTCGTTTCGATCGCGGCTGATCATCATGGTCGCGAGGACATGAACGCAGGTTACGTCCTGTTTCAGGTAGGGATCGCGGTTGATGTAGTTGCCGCGCATGTTCCTTGCGCCCGCGACATCCAGTGTGAATCCCATTGCAGCATTGCGGACCTTGACCTTCCGGCCCTTGTCGAGCGATATGCCGAACTCGCAGAACATCACGCCTTCGCGGAACACGTCGTAGCGTTGCTCCACGGTGAATACCCCGGCTACGCGGGAACGGGTGGTGAAGATGAAGGACTGGTCCCCCTTGTGAAGGACAGTAAACTCTGCCGGCACATCCGCCAGACTCACTCGTCTGCCATTGACCTCCATCGTCAGGTTTGGCGCCGGTTCATCACCGCCAAGCATCGGGTGCGAACCGCCCGGGCTCTTCAGGTCACAGCGGACCAGCTGGCCACCCCTGCGCATGTCCCATTCGAATGTTGATGAGCCCGTTTCAACGTGAATGATGTTACCGCTTCTTCGTACTGTCAGCATTGCTGTTTCCTTTCACGGTGTGATGCTCACAAAACTCTGATGCAGTCGACGGCTCGGCCTGAGGCCTCGCCCTACCCCTAAGCCGGAACGATGCAATTGAAGATGAGAGGAACCGCAGACCAACGCAGATCTACGCGGATGTCCATATCTGCGTCCCTCTGCGTTCATCCGCGGTTGCATTTCCTTCCGAACTGCATCGTTACGCCCAAGAGTTGTTGCTGAGCAAGGTAGGGCGAGGCCTCAGGCCGAGCCGGGATCGACCGAATAGCTGACGTTTCATCCCTGAGGCCAAAGCCACAATGTGCGTCGTCCTGTCCGCGTAGAGCGGCAGGCTTCTCACGCGATCTTTCTCGGCCATCCATCCCGGCGGGAGCTGCAATATGCCGTCAGCCGGGCCATCCAGTTTCAGAACAAGGCTCACCTTCCGTGCTGAAACCGGTTCCCAGTGTACGGATACAGTCTGGCGTGGCAATGACACTGACCCGGCTGCGCGGCGCACGAGGTCGAACCGAGGGGATACGACAACGCGCGAGAATCCCGGTTCGGCCGGCTTGATGCCGAGTATCTCGGCGAGCAGCAGGTAGCCGGGCACGCACGACCATATATGGCAAAGGCTATCCAACTCGTCGCCGAGGAAGGTTTCCCACCACGCGGTGGCACCCTTCTCGGCCATTTCATTCCAGAGCTGGACGACTTCTTTCAGCATCCTGGAATGCATACCGCTCATGCAGAGCGCATCGGCCAGGTAGGTCCAGAAATAGGTCGCGCAACGGCAGAGCCGGCGATCTCGGGGATGCAGGACCCTGTCCAGCACCAGTGGTGCCCAGTCCGGCGGGCACACGCCGCTGATCACCGCCAGTGAGTTGGCCTGCTGGCTGATGCGTTCAAGCGGCTTACCTTCAAAATAACCGTCCGCGTACGCGCCTTCTGCCGGCCTGTAGAATAGTGTCCCGGCAGCGGTTCGAACCCTTTCAGCCTCCAACTTGAGAGAACGCGCGCGTTTGTTCTGTCCGAGCTGTCCCAGGACATTGGCCTGTGCATCAAGTGCCTGGATGAAGAAGCAGTTGAGAGGCGTATTGATCCCCCTGCGATCCAGGCCGGGGTAGGGGGCGTTGTGACAGCCGAGGCCCGGATGATCTATGAACAACTGGCCGTGGAGTTTCTTCCACATGGCGTCGCCGTCAAGTTCGACCAGTCCCGTCGGGCCGACCTGTTTCCTGTACCAGTCCAGTACCCTGTCGCAGGCCGGCACAACACGTGCCGCCAGGTCCCTGTCGCCGGTTGCGAGCAGATAGATCCACACTCCCCAGACGGCAATCAGCGAATAGTCATAAAGGGGCAGTTGCTCGTGCACGGGCGACATGTCGTGGTCCGACGCGAATGCATAGCACGGGAGCTGGCCGTCGCGCATCTGGACCTGTTCGATGCTGATGACCAGGTGGCGAAGGGCCGAGAAGTCACCCGTCATGTATCCGGCCCAGAGGCCCGACCAGATGTGATCGCCCCACGCGGAAGTCTGTTCGCGGGTGGGACAGTCAACGTGGACTTCCTGGCTGCCGACACGTACGGAATGGCACGTGATCTCCCAGATTCGGTTGATCGCCGGATCGTTACACTCGAAAGTTGCCCGGATGGGCAGGCTGGATTGACGAAGCCATGCGCCGAGACGGTGAAAAACGACATTTCCATGAGGACCGCGTACCACGGCATGGAGGTAGCGGATGCCGTCATATCCGAAGCAACGCCAGGTCTGCCGGCCCGCCCTGGCGATGTAGCGCCGCGAGTACTCGCCGTGCTTCCGGAAACACCACGGCCGTCCGTTCTTCAGGCTCTCCGTGGGGCAGAGGTCAATCACAGTTCCTTCCGGACACTCGACATCTATCTCGAGATGCCCGGCGATTTCCTTGCGCAAGTCCACGGCGAATGCCGTCCCTCGTTTGCCTGCCTTGATCGCCAGTGGGTCGCCTGCAGGCGTCGTGGGCACGCGGAGCCTCTTCAGTTTCTCCCTGTCCATCAGTTCCGACAAACCCGGCGGCTGCACGCCTTTGCGATTCGGCTCAAGGGGCACTCCGGTGGCTGTACTCCACACACCGACCCATGTTGAAGGGTTGACCCGGTACTCCTCCAGTGGAGCCACCACCCTTGGCAGGAATGTGAAGGCTCCCGGCTTCATTTCAGTTGCGGTGGGCCACGTGGAGTCGTCAAAGGCCGGGGTTTTCCATCCGGCCGGTTCCAGGCGCGCGTCATAGTATTCACACCACGGGGTGGCCCAGGTACGCCTCGGGACCTCACGGCGGTAGGCATCGAGATGATGAACCTTCCAGTCTGAACCGGTGGCCAGCCTTGTCACCTTTCCATCCACGTCGGTAACCTCGATCTCCGCTATGACGCCGGGTGTTCCGGGCGTGTACGTGCAGTGTTTCACGCCGTGGAAATTTCCGAGGACCGCAATGACGTTATGTCCTGTGCGGAGATGGGCGGTGATGTCGTACGAATCGACATAGAGATAGGGTGGCTTGAAAGGAGTCGGTCCCTGGCCGACATACGTACCGTTAACATGGAATCGGTAGCGGCTGTCCGCAATGATCCGGATGACCCCATGTAGCGGAACGGCAGGGATTTCAAGATGGCCGCGGACACAGCAGTACGTGTTGGGCCTCTGCTCCTTGCACCATATCCATCTGGCCTTCTCAAACATGGATGATTGCGTCGCTCTCCGCTTTTCCTACTTTCCAGTCTCCTGTGGCGGGACAAGGATCCGCAAGTTGTCTACTTCCATCACCGTATCATACGTGTGCAGTGCGATCACACGTTTCGGGTCCATGTCCAGGAAATCGCTCGGGTCGGCGCCGGCCTTCCCGGCCCGTTCCCAGGCCTCCAGCACGATCCGATCGTCCATCCAGAACCGGATGTGCGGCTTGACCACCTCCAACACAATGTGGTGGACCTTGCCCGGTACTATGAACTGACCCTCGGTGCGCGCGTAGGGGATATAGAGCCGGTAGAGCACTGTTGCCTGGTTGAAATAGGTTCCCGCAAGCACGCCATAGCCGTCCCTGAAGTGGCCTGTTTCGGGATCTGCGTTGAGGAGTATCCCGATGTCGCAGACCTGGTCGGTCGGAGCACCGGACTTGGCGCGAAGCGTCGCGTCGAATTCCAGCCGGAACGCCGGCCATTTGCAGTCCGCGATCTTGATTACCCTGTTTCCGTCCTGCTTGCCCGAAAAGGCGCGAAGGCGCCCGTCTGACACCTCCCATTGGCCATCATAGACCCTGAACTCAACCGGCATCTTGCCGTCGTCGAACGTCCACGCTGCCGCCTCCTGCCAATTGGTGATGTGGTGATTGTGTTCCGCACGGCTCAGCTCGAGATATTTCTTCAGCTGGTCTGTCCGGGCTGATCCTGCCGGCTCATCCGCATGCAGAGAGAATGTTGCGGCAAGTATCAACATGAATCCTGCAGTGCGCGTCATCCTGCGGTGAGTGCCGAGAAAAGCTGTTGTGCGTTTAATCGTGGCTCCACAGCCGCCTACCGCGCTCCTTCCGCCCTTTCCTTCGCCAGCTTCATGGAGCGCTGCCGCTGCTTCTTCTGTCTTGCTCTGAGCAGATATATTATGCAAGTTTCAGGCCATGAGAATAGCAGTGCAAAAAAGCCTTTTTCTTTCTGTTCTATTAGTGGCTTGGATAGTCGGTCTCAGCGTCGGATGTCTTCTCCCTGTGTCATCTCTCCTGTGTAACAAATGCGTTATGAGTCATATGATCATCGGGATTTCCTTAGGCCCACCAATCATTTGCTCCCTAACCGCATATGTTCTGGGCAGAAAACTGACGAAGCAATGTCTGCGAATTAGGCACTTTCTTCTCGCTGTCCCAGCTTTGATTCTCGTCACTTATTCATTTCACGTTTTCTCGTCGTTTCTTGCTTTTCGTTTTCTATTCTTGTCCTTCCTTCACCCAATCCTTCCTACTAGTCTTTCCCTGCTCACAACACTGCTTATTCTTAGATGGCTGGTTTTCGGGTTCTATAGTCTGCCGCCAGAAAAAAGTGCTACGTAATTGCTGACAAAAGTATCGAGATCAAGATTGCCAGAGCAGGCAAAGCTGCGCCTAGTCCAAATAGCCTATCCATCAAAGTTGGCCCTGCAATGATTAGAAAGCCGGAACATAAAATGGCCAAGGATGCGCATATTGGCATGAGAATCAGCGGCGCGAAGGGGGGAAGGAGCAACAATACATATGCCGCACACGTCACCAAGAGACAAACAACACATTGTTTCCTGCTCATGATGCTTCCTTGTGAAGACCATGAGATTTCTACTTCTTGCAGGACATCTTGCATCCGGAAATCACGTCTCTGGTCCAAGAACCACAGTTGTACGTGAAGAAGTTATACGTGCCTGACGGGTCTGCAGGTTTCAGGAAATCCTTTACGCATTTCTCAAAGCAGGGAACATCAATCTCACAATCATCTACATGATGAGACACACACTCTCCTCCTGAGTCAGGACACACCAGTTTTCCTGGTCCCCATGGGGGAATCCAATCCCCATCATCATAGAATTTCTTAAGGTAGAAGCCACACGAGGCTCCCTCAACTCTTAGATATGTGTGAGAAATTGCTGTCGGGTCTTTTCTGAACAAGAACCAACACTGTTCGACTTTTGTCGCGACATCTTTTAATCCGAGCGGATCAATCCTGTCAATGGAATCATTGGAGCAAAACACATTCAGGTTCATAGCAGCTTGATTCGGAACTCTGTTCTGCATATTCGCTGATGGATCCAACATTTCAAATCCGACTCTGTGTTCTGGATATTTCCAAACCGTGATAGCGCCGCTTGCTGGTTGGCCTGTTCTCTGAAGAATTCTGCCTTCGTCGGTTCTCCCGGAAGCCACGTTCTGCCTGTTCAAAAGTGTACCAGTGTTGGGTGTAGCAACTCCGCTCGCTCTTTGCATTGCCTCAAATCCTAATTCGCCTCTTGGATCTCGTGACAGGAACCTGCCCGTTTTGGGGTTATACATGGCCATGGCTTGCCCCGCGCAACCAAGCAGCAATACCACTAGAACACCAAGATACGTTGTCTTCATCGCAATACCTCCTGAACGAGATATCCCGCAATTCTTCGCCAAAGGCATTCTCAATGAGTTTCTGGTGAGGGATATACAGAGCCTAGGCACCTTAAGCAAGAACATCCTCAACGCATTGTGGGATTACCAGGCAGCCCCGGCTGAGGCGGAAGAGGTGTCTGTGGATAGGAGACAGTATTCCGCGGCAGCCCTGGCCTGGGCGGCATCGGCATACCGTGCGGCTGAGGACCATACAGAATCAGACGTGCCGCATCTTCCTGGCCATTCGCTCGTAAAGACGCCGCAGCTTGTTCCAGTGCTTCCTGTTGCTGTTCTGCGCGCACGTCATGATATTGCTTCTGAATACTGCATAAGAGACCCTGCGCGCAAGTATCTTTCGGGCTCAACGCTACAGCATACTGCGCGGATGCCGTGGCTTCTTCGAAATTCCCATGCTCCAGCGAACACATGGCTCTTATGCTCAAGAAGATTGACAACACCTCCCTATTGGAGAGTGGTTGTAGATATAGCCCACTATTGTATTCGGCTTCAGAAATGGGTTTCGGCCACTTTCTGTAGAAAGCGTCCGTATCAAATGTTATGCCCTTTCCAGCATAGCCTATGTTGAATCGCTCCTTTCCGTCATCCCAAATGGCAATCAAATGCCCCTTCACGGCAGCAAGTCTTACCGGATAACCCAGACGTTGCGACATTGCTGTCAACAATACCGGCATCGAGGAACATGTGCCTCGTCGTTTGTTCATCAATAAACCATGAATGAATACATCACGCGAATCGCGAAAGAAAGCGGTCGATTGTTCGTTAGCCATAATTCCCGACGCCACAAGATCCATATTGTAATCACACTTCATGTCTTCAACCAGTACCGCGGCCATGGTCAACATTCGATATTTTGCTTCGGAGTTGTCGCCTATCTTGGGGTTTCGATAGAAAGCCGGCAGGTATTTTGTCGTCTCGATCTTCGTATACGCCGCCCAATCGTCCAAAAGCCCTATGCATTCTTGAATGTCCAGGTTTTCAGCCCCCGGAAGCCCTTGTGCACAAAGCAAATTCATCACCGCCATGTCGCACTTGGAAAGGACATCCGGAGAAGTCAACAAGTCCTTCATTGTCGGGATCGGATTGGATGTCAAATGAGTCGCGTGCGCTTTACTCGCCGCTGGCGATGAGTTTTCATGGCCGGTGTTAAATTGTTGCCGTTTGTCGTTTCTGTTCACCACAACACAACAGACAATGCAGGCGGAAGCAGTTGCCGACAGAAGAACTGAAAGCACAACAAACGGTCGCCCACGTCTGGCGACAATGAATACCGGCGTAGCGCACCGTGGACAGGTAGTTTTTGAATCGCTGAACTTCTTGCCGCACTTTCTGCAATGTATCCTTGCCATGTGCTGTTTCCTCAAGAAAATGACACAACAGTACAAAACGACTGATGGGGCGCCTCTCCCGTCGCGCCGGAGCCTCCTGGCGCAGGCGGATGCCGGCTCCCGCCCTGCAGTATGCGCTTCGCTTCACTGCAGGGCCCGCGGGCGTCGACAAGCGACGCCCCTACGGTCAGGACTCCCAATCTGTTCAGTTGCACTCCGCCACCAGTGGTCCCGCGATCCCTTTGAGGAAGAACAGTCTGCCGGGCATTGTGCACATGTAACTGGCCGGGATCCATGGACTTGGCTTGTGGTGCAACGCGACCCACAGCGAGAGCCCCTGCCACATCATGCCGCGGTTGAGCAGGCCATCAGCCCCGCCGATGCAGTAGTCGGCCTGCAGGAACAGGCCGGGGCCGATCGTGTTTGCCCGCGCGGGCACCAGCGTCGTGCGACTCTTGAACGAGGTAATGGCGTTTTGCTCGATGGTCAGCGGGTGCAGTTTGGCTCCAAGTCGATAGGGCTGCTTCCGCCATTGTGCCTCGCTCTTGAACTCCGCAGCGAAATGCGGCTCCCAGAATGCTATGTGGAACACGCGCCCGATCCCGTAGACGACCACCAGTGATGCGCCTCGGTCCTTCAATGCGGCGATCCTTCCGGGGTAGCTTGGCAGGTTTGTCTTTACCGCGAAGTTACGCTGGTTCCTCGGCACGGTCAGCTTGCCAAGCGGCCCGTAAAAAGCCTGCTCCATGGCATACTGGAATGCGCCGGGGTTGCTCGATGGCAGCGTGTTGCCCTTCCCGTCGCTCCACTCGTCCATGTTGAAACCGTGAACGTGACTGCACGAAACGTTCCACTCGGTGAGGAAATAGACCGCCCAGCGGTACATGCCCATCGGGCCGACGGGCAGGATCATGGCTATTTCCTGTTCCGCGTCGCGCGCTCCCCGAATCTGCATGGCGATCTCGTGTCCCATCAGCATGTCAAAATCGCTGATATCGTCGCAGGGCACCGGCGTGTATGCCTTGTTCCACCACTTTTCCGCTTTGACCATCTCCTTGAGCGGTTGTTTCTCCGAGCGCGAGAGGATGCGGTCGAATTCCGCGAGGTCCCAGCCCTTGGGAAAGAAGTTCTCCAGCAGCGAACCCTTGATGGTCGTCATCAGGTTGATAGCCATGACTGTCTCCTTTGCGATGCAGATACAACAGGTACGGACCAAACATGCTGTAACATGATTCTGTTCGTCAACAGCTCTGTCACTTGTTCGAAGATCCCGGCGCCGCCAGCCACGCCAGCGGGTAGGTCACGTTGCGCGCGCGGTTGGCGCGCACGATGGCGTGGGTTCCCTTTTCCATAATGACTCCCATCGAGCTGTCGGTGGAGAGGTTGTTCTCAATAACAACCCCCGCCTCGCGAATGCGCCAGGTCTTCCGGGGGGCAGCGGTTCCGTCCCAGTCGGCACCCCATTCGTACGTGGTTCGGAAACCGATTCCCGTGTTGTTTGTCGCGTGATTGGCCCGGACGATGAGGCCCAGGCAGTCATACCCCAGGTCACAACCCGTGGCCTGTCGACAGCCAACGAAAGATATCCCCGTCGGTGCCGCCAACAGATCTTTGTGCGCCACCGGCGCGAGCCATCCCCGGTCGACGACATTGTGGATAATCTGGGTAAACACGGCTCCTCCCCATACTCCTTGTTTGGCTTCAAGACGGATGGACCAGAGCGAGATGGCCCGGCCATCGGCGCAGTAGTTGCCGTCTATGACAGTATCGTGAGTCGTTCCCCAGATAATAATGTTCTCGGCCTGGCTGACCACGCGGTTATCGACGATCGTCATGATCCGGCAGGACGGCGGCGCCGTGAAGACAACCCGGCTCGTGGCATCGGGTGTGCTCTTCCAGGGACGGTCGATGGTGAACGTTGTGCCCTGGCGGCTGACTATGTCGCGAATCTGCCCGACGCCACGACCGTCCACAACGTCGATAACTGCGCCGTCGAGGCATTCGCGGGTAACCTGGCCCTTCGGATCGTGGATCTCTCCTGTAAGCGCATCGTGCATGCTGATCGAAGCCAGGGGCCATCGGGCCTGCCATAGATGAGTCAGCAGCGACTCGGCGTCATTGTTGGGAGCGATCCGGTGGATCGTGTTGCGTGCGACATGGATCCGTTCGCCGCCAAACATTATACTCAAAAGATTGCGCGCGTGATCCGACCGGGCGGTGAGTTCGTTGTCCTCAATGAGGAGATTGTGGCAGTAGTTGCCCCGGATCCGCGCCCCGCCGCCCTTCGGGAAATCAGCAGGCCACTTCAATCCGCTCAAGAACGCGAGCGCCAGCCCTGCCGCGCCCGCGCTCAGCGTGTTATTGGCAACCCGGACATGGGATG
>Ga0172371_10002569_pt1 | contig 28707 bp, 25 predicted proteins | sample Lak12m_FD_114543 | JGI IMG/M metagenome (GOLD analysis project Ga0172371, IMG submission 114543) | Freshwater microbial communities from Kabuno Bay, South-Kivu, Congo - kab_022012_12m | ecosystem: Environmental > Aquatic > Freshwater > Lake | place: Democratic Republic of the Congo: South-Kivu...
AGATCGGTTTGATTACATCATTTTCGATACCTCCCCATCAGTGGGTGGCTTACAGGAACGTGCAATCTGGGCGGCTGACCTGGTGATTGTTCCTACGGCAACTGAATTCGCATCATTAGATTCTTTAGCGAAGACAGTCACAACTATCCAGACCTTGAGGGACAAAAAGAATTGGCAAGGGGGATTGTTGGGAATTTTACCGACCTTCTTTGATAGTACCAACGAGTCACGCGATTCAATGCAGGACCTACAGGCGACATTCAAAGAGAAAGTAATTTCCCCGATACATCGGGCGACCGTCTTGCGCGAATGTTGGTCGGAAGCAAAGACTATTTTCGAGTACGCTCCAGAAACGCGGGCTGCAGAAGAATACAAGTCTTTGGCAACTCATGTTTTGAAATATTAGAGGGCAGGATGTCCAGGCGCGATGCATTTACGGGTTTACGTGATCCTCATCCATTGACCGATGGTGAGGAGAATAAGCCGCATGATTCCACAATACTCATGCGACAACCATTGGATTTAATTCCCACAGCAGACCTAAGGAAGAAAAGATCGCGAAAGTGGGAACAGGTTCATCGGTTTGAAACCGTGACCTACCGGGGAATTCCACGGCAAGTTGTGGAGCAGATTATTGAAATTGCTCAGAGCCTTTCGGTTCCCAGGGATGAAGTCGTCAGGGCATACCTTGAGTATGGCGTAGACCTTTACCGAACAAAAAAACTTAGTCTTTTTGCGTACCCCAAAGCCCAACGAATGACCCTGTTTCCGGAAGGCGATCAAGGGAATCTTGTTTTGCCTTTGCAAAAAATTAAAGACCAGAATTGGTTATCGGAAGCATTTCCTGTTCCCGAAAAGAAATCAACAGCAAGCAAAAAGAAAAAATCCAAGAAAGACCAAGACACCATCCCCCATTGGGAGATGCGAGTAACTTTCCGAATCCCGGCTCTATTAAAGGAAGATGTTCGAGTTATTGCAAGGGAGCACACCTTGCCAATTGGAGAGGTTGTTTGGTTCTTCGTTATGGAAGGTGTGAAAGCTTCTCAGAATGGCAACTTACACCTTCAACCATCACCCAAGACCATTGGGAAGACTTTGTTTCAGGAAGGATGTTGATAGCCACCCTGCTTTCCTGGAAAATCTACCAATGTTTTTTCGAGCCGCGAACTCCGTCTGCGTCCATGCTGACGTGCCGCAGACGTGTTGCTGACACGACGCAGACGTTGACGCAGACAAAGCCGCTGACGTTGAATGAACAGGAAGCCCGTAGAGAGGTCTTACCTGGAGGAAGTGGGATAACCACCATTCTTCTGGAAAAAGCCAAAATTGTGCCATTGTTTTGCATTTTGCGAAATTGGTATTTTTATCGATAGGGATTTATTTTATGAATGCAGTCGTTGAATTTTCACCGGAAAAAGCCTGGCAAGCAGCCGTCGCTAACCTCGAATTGGATATGTCGCGGGCGACTTTTAGTACCTGGGTAAAACCAACCCATCTGGTGGAATTTTCAGATGACACTTTTGTGATCGGCTGCATCAATGCTTATGGCCGGGATTGGTTAACGGATCGACTGACCACCACCTTGCAACGGTTCCTTACTGGTGTCTTAAATAGAGAAGCAAAAGTCCGTTTTGTGGTCTGTGACCAGGAAGTTGATGATGAGGAAGATCTCGCTCAGGAAGAAAATCAAGATCAAGAGGATGACGAGGAAAATCCCATTGAGCTTGATATTCACTATAGCTCTATCCGGAATATCCTGCTGGAACCCGGACGGGTGGTTCGCTTACCGGTATACAACCTGCGTTGGCTGCCGTATGTCGGTTCGCAAGTTATTTTCCTTGTAATGGCATTGTGGCAGGAATATTATCTGGCGAGTGGTGGAAAGGGACGAAAAGGAAGTTGTAAAGTTTCAGTACGGGCTGAACGGATTTGTCAGTGGGCAGGGATCAGCCGAGCTCAGTTTTTTCGCTTACTTCAACCTGGTAGCAGCCTTGGATGGTTTACACGAAAAATTGACACCGATCATGAAGTAGATAAGCGCTCAGGAAGGGCCAAAAAGTCTTCAAATAAATATGAACTATTCGAATCCCCGCTGACACCTGGGGACGCCGAAGACTTGAGAACTTTTTTACTTTCTCATGGGATACAAGAGTCTCCTGAGGCAGCGTTGCAATTGGCGATCAACGCCAATCCTAAAGACATTTTCCAATATCCGGCCCGACAACCTCCGGAAGACTTCAGCAAAATGATTCCACGTCATCAGACTGTTCAGGATGTCATCAGAGAACTGGTTGGGCAACAGCTCGATGGAGTGCTTTGCAACCTGGCGGACCAGCTTGCTGACCGCCTGGTAACACAAGGAGATTTCATCCTAGTCACCTGGTACTTCCTGAAACACTGGTTGCCCGTGCTAGGCGCAGATGCTGCCATGTTCGTTCTGGTCTTACGCAATCAATGCTATTTCAATGATGAGACTGGCGAGATCCGAGATGAGGTCTGGATGGATGGTGGCTATGAGACCATCGCTAACCGGTTAGGAATCAACAACCCTCGAGTAGTGGCGAACTGGCTGCCTGTCAGGATAGATCGAGGGAAACGAAAAGACAAATTGAGTGAACGCACAGTTGAAGAACTTTTTCGCCGGCAACGACTACAAGACTTGCTGAGCTTGTTTGTTGAACGCACCGATCACCGGATCAATTCTGAGGGCAATTACGGTTGGAAATTCAAGGTGCAGCGGGTTGATCCTCTCACACCACAACACCAAACAATCCAACAGGCTACTTCATCCCTTTTTGCAAAAGCTGAAAATCAAGATGTTCTGGCTGAACTTGATTCCTGGATCAGTTATTTAGACAATGATTGTTTTGAGACTGTCAAAACGGAGCCAATGGTTGTTTTGAGACTCTCAGATCTAACCAACGATTGTTCTGAGACTCTCAAGAGCATACTCAATGATTGTCTTGAGACGCTCGACCTGCAAGCCAATGATTGTTTTGAGACCCTTTTAAAGATTCTCAAAAGCTTTAAAGATTCCCTTAAAGATAAAGATACCTCCTCAACCCAAGATTCTTCGATTTCGCGAAACGATCCTTCGAGCCAATCGGTGGCGGTGGTGACTGATTCGGAGGGAAATTGGTCTTTGGACAAGCTTTTAGCTCGCGCAGACAAGAAAAACCGGTCTGTTCTGATCGAACAAGAAAAGAGTGCAATACCTTTCGTATCCTGGGTAATTCATGGCGCTTCCCAACCTGGTATTCAGAATCCGTATAGTCTGGCCATTGCCAAGTTGAAAGAAAACCCTGGGATCAGTAACGGCGGAGCCAGTGATCGCCTGGCTGCCATGCCGCCTCGAGAACTTGTTCGTCTGATTGAGCATTCATTCTCGTTTTATTCTCCATCCGATCGGAACTGGCGGATGCTTTTTGCGGAAGCGAAAAGGGATCGTATACGGCTCCTGGTAGATTCATTGGGATTGGTTCTGGACATCGAGGAGGAAACAAGTTGGGTAAGTAATTAAGTTGAGCATAGCCTTCGAGGGCTTTCGTATTCAAACAAACATTCATGAAGAGGAGAGTATAAATTATGGCACAAGGCAATCTAACATGGCAGCGTGGCGACATCACCGGGGATATCTATTTTGATTATTTGCGTCCTCAGAATCAAGATCCCATCCCTTATGTTCGCCTATATCTGATGATCGATGGAAGCCCGGAATCGAAACCGGTGAAGGGATTGCGTGTGCTGATTTACGGCACCCTGGCCGAGTTGGTGTATGGACATGTTCAAAAAGGCAGCCGGATTGGGGTGGAAGGACATATTCAACTGCGCTACCGGCCTAATATAACTACCCCTGTTTTCGAAGTTGTTGCTGAACGAATTGAATTTATCCGCAATATCGATTACGAACGCGGCAAACAGGTGATTGCGGATTTGAAACAAAGGGGAAAACGAAATTCTGCTGCTTCCGACCTGGAAGTCATCACACAGATTCTTGAAACTGGAGAATTTGGTCATGACAGTGAATAGCCAAAGCGAGCCAGAAATCCATATTTCAGAAGAAAAGCTGCAAAAGTTAGGTTGGATACTTTTGAGTCTTGCAGTGATTTTTACGATTATCGGTACTCTCGTTTCTCCTTTGGATGAACAGGGGAAGCCAGTTCTCTTGCTACCCGAGGTTAAGGCTGTTGAGGATTACCGGCGATCTGCTCAAACATGGATATCTGAGCTGACTGTATTGGACGGTGAGATCGCGCGCGTGATCGCTTCTGAACAACAAGGAGATCTCTTTTCGCAGTCCAGGTCAGCTCAGCAGACTCTCCAGAACGCTGTTGAACTTACTCAACAGGTTGACCGCACCCGAGTTCCTCCAATCGGTATGGGATTGCATGAGCAAATCCTCTCGACCACTCTGAGCTACCTTGAGGCTGCCCGCAGCGCATTACAGTGGATCAGCACGCCTGAACAGAAAAACCAGGACCAGGCTATCCAGATTTTGGCGGATGCGCGCCAGTTGAAATCAGAATTGGAGAATAACAAGTGGTTGATCTCACGTTAGAGGAATTCCAACGGAACCAGTCAATTCGGATCTCCAGAGACATTATCGGGCAAAGTGAGGAGCACGAGCAAAAAATGCAAACCAACGCCCAGAAATCATGGGAAAATGCCCATAAGCAACTTGTCGCCCTTTTGAGGTTTCTGGATCAGGATTACGATGAATCCTGCGAAAAAGCGACCCGTCCGTTGGAATCCTTTAGCGATGATGACCTGGCATATCTGATTCATGTTCGGCTGCGAGCTATTCAAGGTGATGCTTCAAAAAAAGTAAAGCCAAATGAGATTACTGAAGTCAAACGGAGTTTGCAAGAACTCACGCAAAAATATGCTGGACTTGAACAAGAGAACGCTGATTTGTTGGAGAAAAATAAACAGGTGCAAGCCGAAAATACCAATCTGAATTCGCATTTATATGCGCTTCGACAAGCTCAACGGAACGTTCTTTCAAATGATGAAGAGAATATCAGGGCAGCAGCAAGTAGCCTAACTGTGCCAGACAATTCAACTTCACATCCAGATTGGATTGCAGTATGGTGTTCATCAAAGGCTTTTAAAAAGACATCTACTGCCATACTTGTAATGGGTGAAACCGGAAAAGCGCTTCGGCCTTCAATAACAAAAGAAATGGCAAGACGGCTATCATTATCCATTGATAACGGTGGCCTTGACGAAGCGATTAATAAATTATTGTCTACCGAAGAAGGCTCACATCCAATTCTAATTGAAAGAATAAAAGCCATTCCCGAACAAGGTTCTAGCTCCGGTGGGAATAATCCAGACATTCTTAGACTGATAGATGATGGGAAAATCGCTTTCCAAGCATTATCCGGTCAGATACCTAAGGAAAATGAATACGATCATTTGATTTGCCATCACTCTACTCCAGAACATACTATTTTAAATATTCAATCCTCTGAGATACTTGAGGAAGCAGGATATTTGATTAAGGCTCAAGCTCAAAAGATCCAGTTGCCAAATGGAAGCACATTTATTCCGGATATTGTCGCAGTGGATCGGTCAAGTGGCGAGTTAATATTCATAGAAGTAGAGCATGATGTGAATAAAGGGCAAACAGCTAGAAAACTAAAATGGATGAACCTGTATGAAGCATCGAATGGGAGTTTATACGTTTTTTGTGATAACCTAACCTGCCAAAGAGCAATCCAGGGTGAAATTAATCTCGCCTTAGGTGGATTAACATACAATTCTTTTTTAACCAATCTGCATGGTTTGCGAGCCGGGAAAAGTTCTGAAAATGGTAGTATCTGGCTATCAATAAAACGAATGAAATAATGCAGGGGAGCGACCAGGCCGGTTGTTCCTCCCCGGTTGTTCCCATAGTGTCCTAAGGGGGGAAGAAAGCGGAAATTTATTTCTGGACATAAATAACTATTCCTTTAAAACGGTACCATGCCGCTTTTGATCCTAATTAGCCATAAGAACTAATTGGATTAAATCAATCACCTGCAATTTCTCAGTGAGCCTCATCGTTTTTACTGCATCACCTAATTCGGTATAGCAAAAAGGACAGGCTGTTACTAAAAATTCTGCCCCAGTTTTTAAAGCCTCTTCTATTCTTTGATATGAAATTCTCGCGTTTGGTTTAATATCATTCCAAATGTTTCCCCCGCCACCTCCACAGCACATACTGTTTTCTCTATTATGCTCCATTTCTATTAATTCCAAGCCTGGTATACTTTCTAAAACAAATCTCGGTTCATTATAAATTTTATTCTGTATAGCCAAATAACATGGATCATGGAAGGTAACTTTTTTATTGATCCTTTTACTAAATTTAACTCTATTCTCGAAAATTAAATCTGCAATAAATTGCGAATAGTGCCTAATAGGTATTTTGATTTCTGAATACAAGTTTTTAAATACATCATAACAATGCGGGGAATTGCAAACTATTTCATTTGCTTTGATATTATTTAGGATTTCTGATCTGTCATGAACGATGTAATCAAATAATCCAGTTTCACCAAGACGATATACTTCGCTTCCGCAACATTTTTCTTCATTGCCTAAATTACCAATAGTTACACCTGCACCTCGAGAAAAAATCATTATATTTTTAATAATTTCTTGTAAATTTGGATCATAACAGGAACTACAACAATTTATGAAACAAACTTCAACGGATTGTTCAATAGCATTAGGTATTTGTAGACCTTTTGACCAAGTTTCTCGCTCATTGTGTTTCATTCCATATGGATTGCCATCCTCATATATGCTTGTCAATCTATTACCAAGTATTTTGGGAACCATAAAATTTTCAACAAGCCTACTTCGTAGATGAATCCCGGCCAATCCAGGTTTAACTTGGACTGGGCATACAGAATTACATCTATAGCAAGTTGTACAGCTCCATAAAGATTGTAAATATGAAAGGTGGATATTGGGGGCAGTTTCTCTTTTATCATTAACTTTCTGAAAAGCCTTTAGCATTGCATGAGGTCCTATAAAATCATTATCCCGAATGAGAATAGGACAGCTGGAATAACATATTCCACATGATATGCATTTTTCAACATTATCAAATGTCTTAACTTCTTCAGGGTAGACAATATTTTCATTTCCGCATTCTTTTGCTTTGTTAATTATCCAAGGCTTGATACGATTGTATTTTTCCCATATTGGATTACTATCAGTTACCAAATCCTTAATTACAGGCAACCCTTCAACTGGTGCTATTTCAACTATCCGATTGGAGTTTACAAAATCGGATATTAAGGATTCGCATGCTAATCCACTAACCCCATTAATTGCAACTGCACAACTACCACATATCCCATCCTCACATGATGATCTAAAAGTCAAACTACTATCAAAATTGGACTTAATTTCAAATAAACCATCTAAGATTGTCATATCCTTTGATATCTTTATAGTGAAATCCTGAAAATAGGAATCTATCCTACTATTAGAATTGACTCTTTTAATTCTTATGACAGCGAGGTTGTCATCATTTGTAATCATAAACAAAAAACAACTCCATTAATCCACCCATTTACAAATCTTGGAAAATTATCAGAAATTAATATCATATTTTGTAAATACCTGTTTAAAAGAAAAAGACGGTTCTTTATCTTCTGTTTTACAAATAAGCGTATGTTTCAACCAATTTATGTTGTCAGAATGTGGAAAATCACTTCGGAAATGAGCCCCTCTGCTTTCTGTTCTTTCAAGTGCGGATTTTAAAATCACATTGGCCAATTCTAAAAAATTCTCAGTTTCTAGTGCAAAAATTAGATCATTATTAAAAATCGTACTGTTATCTTTTACTTTAACCATTTGCCATTGAAAATTGAGCTTTTTAATTTCCTCTATACCAGTTCGTAAACCCATATCACTTCTAATTATTCCACAAGAATTAGTCATTATTTTTCTTATTCTCTGACATATTTCATAATGCGAAATAGTCTCACTGTTTACCGGTTCGAACAAACGTTTAATCCTATTTAAGCTTTGTCTATATAGTTTTTCATTGCATGGTTGCAATTCCATATTTGATATTGTTTCACTTATTGAGAGCCCAACCCTTCGACCAAAAACCGATGCTTCTAGAAGACTATTTGCGCCTAACCGATTAGCCCCATGAATACTCAAACAAGCACATTCGCCAGCAGCATATAAACCGGTAACGGTAGAATTAGCTGATGAATAAACACGCCCCCATAAATCTGTTGGTATCCCACCCATAGAGTAATGGGCTGTTGGTTGGATTGGAATTAATTCCGACGTAACATCAATATTTGATAATTTCTTTGCAATTTTATATACTTGAGATAACCTTTGTAATATTAAATCGGAACCCAAATGTCGAAGATCCATCCAAATTCCCTGGTTGTCTGACCCAACTCCTCTTCCTGCATTAATTTCTAATTGCTCAGCTTTACTGACAACATCACGGGGAGCTAACTCCTTTTTTTCTGGTGCATAGATAACCATGAATCGCTCAAGGTTAGAATTAAGTAAATAAGCTCCCTCTCCCCTGCAAGCTTCGGAAAGTAAGATTCCGTGCCTATATAAACCAGTCGGATGAAATTGAATAAATTCCATATCCATTAGCGGCAATTGAGATCGATAAACCATACCTAATCCATCACCTGAATTATTTCGAGGATTAGACGAGATATTAAAAATGCGACTACAACCTCCAGTACAGATGGCAACTATTTTTGAGTTAATTAAATAGATCTGTCCATCTTTAATATTTAAAGCTGTAACTCCTTTACAAATATTATTTTCTATTATTAAATCTATCACATACCATTCATCATAAACTTTTATTCCAAGTCCAACAACTTGTTCAAAAATAGTATTTAACAGAACATGCCCCGTCCAATCTGATGAATAACACACGCGAGGTTTGGAATGCCCACCAAAGGGCCTTTGTGCAATTTTTCCCTCGGGCGTTCTGGAAAAAACACAGCCCAAATGTTCGTATTCATACACCATGTCGCATGCTTCTTTAACCATTATTTCAATTGCATCTTGGTCGCCAAGCCAATCTCCCCCTCGAATGGTATCAATCATATGGGCTTCCCAACTGTCTCCTTCTTCAGATTCTGTGCTACTTCCTAAATCTGGATTACCAAGAGAAGCTGCAATTCCTCCTTGCGCAGCACCACTATGTGAACGTAAAGGATGAACTTTAGAGAAGATACCTATATTATCTACCCCCATTTTCTTAGCTGTAACAGCAGCCCAGCATCCAGCTAGGCCAGCTCCAACAATAAGTACATCAAGATCAATTTTCAATGGCTCATCAATATTTATTCTCATTTATGGCAAACCCCTTATTTCAACCTTGGTTTCCAATATTTGGATCAGTGCAGGTAAAATCTCAAAAAGGTTACCAATAACCCCATAATGGGAATAAGTAAATATTGGAGCTTGTGGATCGGTATTGATAGCAATTATTATTTTGCTATTTATCATGCCTGCAAGATGTTGTATACTTCCAGAAATACCGCAAGCGATATATAAATCTGGGGCAATTATTTTCCCAGATAAACCCACTTGATGTTCATAGTCAATAAATCCTTCATCAACTATGGATCTACTAGCCCCAACGACACCATTCAATAATGACGACAATCTGAAGGCTAATTGTAAACCCAGGTTCTCAGGATTGTTTTTCCCCCCATTATTAATGTCCGAGATCCCTTTTCCAATCGAAATTACAATCGATGCGCTGCTTAGGTTCGTTATTTGACTTACATCTTGTTCACAAATGGTGCTATTCAGGTCTTTATCTGAAATAAAGATTTGAGATTTTATTATCTTGCAGTGTTTATTTGATTCTTCAGGTTGTACCCATTTACCTAAGGAATATGGATGCAAGGTTACAATTGCAGGTCTTTTCTCGCAAACAATTATGAGTATTTTTTTATTAGAATACACGAACTTCTTACATGTAAAAGTCTCGTCGACAATTTTTATATCAAAGGCTCCCTCTATGATATTTGTTTGTAAATCTACTGATAGGCTACCTGCTAATTCCTTTCCAATAATATTGTTAGGAAATATGATTAATTCTATATCTTGTTGATCCTGTAACATTCCAATAAGTTGACCAATGAAAATCTCTTGACGATAATTTTCAAATAATTCATGGTCCGCAACAATTATCTCATCTAAAAAATAATTCATTAATTCATTTATTGCAATATTTATATCTTTTCCAAGTACCACGGCAGTCACAGTTCCCCCAATCTGGTGTGCAATTTCTATTGACTTGGATAACAAATCTAGAATTTCAGAAGGAAGATTCGAAGATTTACAATAAATAAATACACATACCTTTTTCATATTATCCCCTTAGATTTCAATACACTGTAAAGGTTATTTGCTTTCTCTTCGGGAGTAATTCCATTTACATACTCACAGTGGATTTTGCTCCACTCATGAGGCTTTACATCGATATATTTAACCCCGGATTTAGGAGTTGCAAATTTTATTTCATCCAATGAATACAAATTAATTAGCTGTTTGGATGCTTTTTGTAAAGCCATAAATGACGGGTATCGAGGTTCGCTAAATCCCTTATCAATAGTTAATATGATTGGGTATTTTGTTTGAATAGTTTCCTGGATACCGTTTATTCTTCTACTTAACGAAATTGTTTGATTTGAATTATCTAATAAAAACAGTTTTGTTGCTAGGGAAATAAATCTGTAGTTTAGAAGCCGTGCCAATTGAATTAATAATGTTGAATTATTTACATCAGTGTAAATATAACCACCAAACATGAAATCAGGTTTACCAATAAATTCAATCGCTTTTTTTAAAACATAGGCAGCTAAAGTAGAATCATAAAAATAACTGTCAGAACAGTTGATCAAAACAGCCTGATCGCAGCCAAGTGCTAACGCACGTCTAAGTGATTTTACGGAGCGATCAGTACCCATTGACAAGGCTATTAATTCTCCCCCATAATTCTCTTTGCACTGAATAGCTGCTTCTAGGGCATATAAATCCCAAGGATTTATCTCAGTCGATTCTTCCGAATCAATTATTTGTCCATCCTTAATCGTTAGTGTTCCATCAACGTCATTTATAGATCTCACAAACACAATTGATTTCAAGAGTTTCCTCTTTCTGAATCATGATTGAAGGAAAATTAAAATTTAATTCCAATAGGATTATTCTCTTTTACTTTCTATATCTTGCAATAGTTTCCACCAATCACTAGGGATATGAGTATAAATTTTCACCCAGGCATTTTGAAAATAAGAATAGAAATCCTTATTTAAGTTTTGAAGTATTGGGCACATTTCATTAAGTTTAAATTCAGGGCCACATTCTGAAGGATTCACTAATATAGGAAACATCTTACAATCGACTGGGCGCAGCTGGTATTCAGAACATTCATATGTTTTTTTAAATGGGCAATTTCTAGTCCACGGGATCCGGATGGGAGTGTTGGCATCTTTAATTTCCACCCAAAACATTTCCAGATTATTAAATTCTATTGATGATTTCGATTCAATGTACTCATACTCATAAGGCAAAAAAATCACAAAACTGCCGATTTTTCCTGGTGTTAAGGTGTTGTCTGGGCAACATAACGCTTTACAACTTGATTGGCAGTTTAGGCCACTTATAAAAGGGGCCTCAGCTAACAAATCGAAGAAATTCCACCATTCTTCCCTACTTTTCATTAGTTATTTTACTTCGTCTTTATCGTCCATTTCAAAATAATCCATTTGTAAACCTTCAAAAGTCGTTATTTTATAATGCCCATCAGACACTTTAGTTACATAGTTATTGTTTAATAAAACATGCCCTCCTCCACCAGGCGCATTAAAACAATAATGGGGCATAGCAAGACCAGACATATTGTCGTATAGGCTGTACATCATTCGAAGCCCCTTATCAAGAGGAACTAAAAAATGACGTAGCCCTTTCACTGGGTCTGAATGAAATAGATAATAAGGTTTTACTCTATTTTCAAGTAATTTTGTCCAAAGATTGCGTAGCGCATTTTCACTATCATTTACTCCTTTTAAAAGCGGAGAGGAAGCAAAACAAGGTATACCACTATCTACAAGCAATGAAATTGCATTTTGGGTTGGAATTGAAATCTCTTTTGCTGTGTCAATATGGATCACCATAAATAACGGTTTATATTTTGTTAAGATATTAACCAACGAAGGAGTAATTCGATAAGGGATAGTGACAGGCATTCGTGAATGAATTCTTAATAAATGTACATGAGGTATACTAGACAGTGATTTGAGAATGTATTCTAAAAAATCATCTCCAAGTACTAATGGATCACCACCTGACAATATTACTTCTTCAATGGTTGAATTGTTTTTTATGTATGTAAATATAGAAGAGAGTTCTTTTTCTGATAAAGTTTCCTCTACTTCTCTCGCCAATTTCCTTCTAAAACAGTAACGGCAATAAGACCCACAATAATTACTTGGAAATAAAAGCACCTTAGAAGGATAGCGATGGACCAATCCCTTCATCGGACTAAATTTATCGTCTGCATTTACATCGCCATATAAATTTGCATCATCCTGGCTCGCCATTTCCAAAATCGATGGGACAAATTGTTTACGTAAGCTGTCACGGGAATCGCTATGGTCCATTAGAGAAATAATATGGGGAGAGATTCTCATTTTAAGGAACTGGGTAGCTTGTTTTACACCATTTCTTTCCTCCTGAGATATATCTAAAACTTCTTCGAGTTCATCAAGAGTTGTAATGACATTTTGCATTTGCCAATGCCAATCCGACCACTTTTCAGGTGATACGTTTTTCCATATATTAATTGTAGAAAAATCATTCATAATTAAGCCTCTCCTATCAAACATTTGTTGCCCAAACATCAGTCAGAGACTCGTCTCTTCTAATTAAATCAAATCCACTGACATTGTCACCCCATATAATCTTTGGTCTTGCTAACTGCCAGTAAAAAGACCTTGAAATGTCATACCCTCCCACACATTCAATGGCTAGAACTTCATTTACACATGGTTCATTAAGGATGATATCCGTACCAATAATGTCCATGCTATCACATAAGCAACCATGAACATTATAAGAACTCAAATGCCCAGTTCCATTTAAGGTTTTTAATTGATGGATTGGATATTCATAAAAATCAATCCCCGGTAATAAATTTTGCCCAGCATCAACAATGACAATTCTGTCTACAGGTCTCTTCTTTATACTAACAATACTTGTATATAAGGTTGTTGAGGATGCGATGAGTTTTCTGCCTGGTTCAACAATAATCTCTAAATTAGACGGTAAATGCTTCCCTATTAAAGTATTTTTTATTATTCCAGCATATTCAAAAATTGATGGTGCCTTCCACCCAACTATACCTTTAGGCCTGGGGTATTCAATAGCAAAACCGCTGCCTAAGTCCAGATATTTAAGTTTGATCAAACCACATTTATTTAATTTTGAAGCGAATTCGGTGAATTCGGAAATATGTTTTTGGTATTCATCCAAATTTCCGATATTGGATCTGTGTGTATGTAAGCAAATAACAGGTAACCCAAAAAAATTTTTTAATTTGATAATATTAGACATCCCCTCTTCGCCAATTTGAAATCCAAATTTATCCCAATTCGTTCCGCTATTATTACTCACCCTCACACCAATTTTTGGGTCATTTATTTTTACTTTAGATAAAATTCTGGATATTCTTTCAGCCTCTTCAAAATTATCAATATTTACTATACATCCTAAAGTTAATGCCCTTATAAGTGCCTGATCAGGTTTATAAGGGCTATTATAAATAATGTTATTTGGCCTAATGCCTAACTGTAATGCTAGTTCTAATTCAAGGTTAGATGAAATTTCAGCCCAATAGCCTCTTTTGAGCATATATTCGCAAATTTTTTTTGTGGAATTGGTTTTGTAGGGATATGCAATATTTACCTTGTAAGGGAAGGATTCAAACGCTTTATCAAGCTCATTCGCTGATAATCCAAGAATATCTTTATCCAAAATGTAAACTGGTGTACCATATTGGGTAATTATTTGTTTAACGATTTCATCATTCACTTTGCTACTCTTTTCGGCTAGTAAAGAATTATTATGGTTTAATAGCTTTTGCAACTAAAACAGGTAATTCTAAATGACCTCCATGAGGATCAAGATTTTCACGATATACTAAGCCATCGAATGCTTCTTCAATAATTAGTTGATGTTTTTTTATCAGATATTCTAGAACCATAGATCGGTGATTTTTATATTTTTCCCAAGTATCCCGACTCACCCAGTTGAATGGACTAGCAAATATTAGAGTGCCCTGTTTTTTTAATATTGCTACACTTTCATCTAAGCACTTTTCTACTCCTTTTACATCATTTAACCTATCAACCAGCATTGAATTAATTACTATATCAACTCCTATTTCGTTTTTTGCCCTTATGATCGGCATTCTCCTTGCGTCGGCTTGTGCAAGAAAAATATTTTTTTTATTCATTCGGTATAAGTATGGGTTTCCGAATCCATAAGAAGATAAATTAACCGGCATTTGTCCATCTCCACAGATTGCCTCTTTTGCAACTTTAATCATCTGTTTTGAATAATCAAATCCCATTAATAATGCATTAGGAAAGCAATCTGCAATATCGACCAAACATCTACCAACCCCGCAAGCAACATCAACGACAAGAAATTTATTGCCAATATTTTTTCTTTGAATTGTAGAAAGCGTCATGTGGGCAATGGTTCGATATAATCCTTCGGGTTGCCCCGCCCCAATAAATATTTTTGAATCCGAACGGTTTACAAAACTATATCCAAATGCGTCTCCTAAATAAGCTTCTGAATAATTTTCGTCATCATATTTGTCCTGTTTTTGTTTTACCGCAAACTCATAAAAACCAAAATCGTTAATTGGGTATCTATGCTCTGAATTGTTTTTGCAAATCAACATTGTCAATTCTTCATCATAGGTAAAAAGACTGTTACATTGAGGACACACTAAAATATTTAAAAAGTTCTTTATAAACTGGCCATTATTTGTTTTCATATCGTGAGCCCTCATTGATCCCTTTCTTTCCCCCAAGTTTTCCAATTTCATTTCAAAACGATTTTGGGAAAATTAACAATATATGAACAACACGGGTTACTCATAGAGGTATTTGGTGAGCAACCCGTGTTACTAAATAAAATTATCCATAATTAATTTACCAAATTTATGGGGGACCCTTTAATGTAACTTTCTACATCGTCCACCATAATTCCCGCTAATCGGTCTAGTGCATCTTGTGTGTACCAAGCACATCCAGGTGTAATTATTGAGTTCCTCGATTTTTCCAAGGGAGAATGTTCTTCAGCAATGTCTAAACCAACACCTGAAAGTTTATTGCTAGATAGCATGTTTGCGAGTACTTCCTCATCTACAATTCCAGTTGGGGATATACAAACAATATAGGCGGTTTTTTTCAAATACGTTAAGTTTGTCTTATTCAATAACCCTTTTGTTGTTTCATTAGAATCTACGCTAACCATTACAACATCACTAATTCTTAATAACTCTTCTAGCGAAATATCCCTAATTCCGGGTATATTTTTTGGTGATCTACTATGTCCAACGACAGTCATTCCAAAACCTTGGCCAATCTTTGCCATCCAAGAGCCGATATTTCCAAGACCAATTATGCCGAGTGTTTTTCCATATAATTCCATAGATAAAAACGGATCAAAATAATCACGCTTTCCTGACTTAGCTGCATGATCAGCATCTTCAATCTTGCGAACCAAAGTTAATAAAATCGCGAAAGCATGTTCGGCTACAGATTGCCTTGAATACATTGGAATGTTTGAAACCGAGATACCATGTTCTCTTGCTGATTTAACATCTACAAATTCGTACCCAGTAAGAGCCACAACAATATGTTTCAATTGAGATATTTTCTCAATCATACTTTTATCAATAGACGTCCATTCGACGATTGCAATATCAGTGTTACTCAATCGCTTGATAGCCTCTTCCTCGTTTGGGCGATCGTCGAATTTCACAAATTCACCCAATGTTTTTAATCTTGATACTGCATGCTGAGGAAAATATGCAGATTCATCTAGTTTTGTAATTTTCACTGGAACCTCCTGGAGAGTACGATAGAATCCAAATTGTGATTTGTAGTAATTGGTATATAAATTATATATCAAGACAAAATTATTGTAGGGCTTTTTGATTCACTTAAATCTACCTAATAAAAATAAATCCTTATTTAAAGGCAGATTATCCGAACCAGTAATAAATTCGGTTATTAATTTCCCGCCTATTGGACTCAAAGAAACCCCATTTCCTCCCCAACCACAATCGTTATAATAACCATCCAAATCATTTATTGGACCAATTATTGGTAAAGAATCCATAGACAATGATCTTATTCCTGAAATGACACTGGTTACTTTTAAATTAGCAATTCCAGGTAATCGATTTGCAATATCCTCACCATATTTGCTCAGAATAAGATCGACATCTGCCACATGCTCAAAATTTTCTGTAGGATCATCTCCTAGTGTAAAGTCAGCACGATTATCTTTTCCTTCAATATAAATCTCTAAAGGATTTAAAATTTCGATCATTGGCATGTTGTTTGAAATATTTGAAGTTGGTTCTGTAGTGATTGTATGGCGCAAAGCGTTCCTGAGTGGAAGCGAAATACAAGCCCATGACGCGATCTTATTAGCATAGATACCTGCTGCATTAACTACACAATTTGCTGAAATAATCCCTTGAGTAGTGACTACCCCCTTAATCTTTCCGCTCTCAATAAGCAACCCTGTTGCTAGAAGATTCTCGTACACATACGCCCCTTTGGATATCGAGTACTTAACATATTCCCTCATCAAAATATGTGGGTCAATGGATCCACCTAATTCACATAAAAGGCCTGGTCCAAGATCTGAATTGTTTAAGAATGGGGCAATTCTCGCTATTTCATTGGGCTCTAAAATTGTGGTTTTTACCCCGATAGAATTTTGCTGTCCTGCCCTGTTTAACATGAATTTTTTATTTTCTTCGACATCAATGGAAATTGATCCTTTGTCTAGTTTTCCAAGATTAATTCCAAACATATCCTGAAACGCTAGGAATTCCGGAAAAGAATATTGGCTCATTTTGGTAACAAATAAATCTGGTTCTTGAACACATACATAAGCTGCAGAATAACTTGTGGTACCGCTCCCAATAGTTTTCATCTCAATTAAGGCAACATTAGTAATCCCGCATTTGACCAGGTTAAATAACGCACTAATTCCTGCAACTCCACCACCAATAATTACAACATCTGCTGTCTTCTTCATATAACCCTCCCTAAGTTTTAGGATTTATCGAAACTTCGATATATCTTTACCGTTGTTATTCCAGGAAACATATAAAATGGAAATAATTCAGAGATGACCCCTGTTACTCCTAATTCCAATAAAAACGGAGCAAAATTTGATCCAGTTTGACAAAACATTAATATTTTTACATCGTTCTTATTAGCCAACTCCAGAATTGTATCAAATGTTCGTGTAGAAAATGTCATTCCAGTCACAATTGCTATGTCACTTTGACTTATCCTCTTATTACTAAAAATGTTGCCATCTTCAATCTCAATGCCACAAATGTTTTGACCAATCAGAGAGGTGTCCAAATCAGTTGAGTATATATTTTTATATTTCTTAGTTAATTGTGAAAGAATATTTCCAACAGATCCAATCAAAGAGATTGTTGGATTTTGGATATGGAATTGTCTTACTATACGATCAACTTCGGAATTAATAATTAATGCCCTACTTTCAGCCTTTTGATTAGCGTTACCCTGTAATTGATAACTCTCTTGGGGAATAATTTTAAAATTTGAATAAATTGCATCTAGGATCGCAATATTAGTTGCATAACTATTTGAGATTACTTCCCTGGCATCCTTTCCCAATAAAGAAAGATAAAAATTAGAATCGGGGTTTTCTTGAAAACAATAGCAACTCCCTGGTCCCGTTGTTTGGGCGACTACGATTACATCCGAATAGGGTAAATCCGATTGCCGTGGCATAAAGGAGATATCCACTTTAGCCAGCATATTTAAATTGAACAGCTCAGAATTTAGATTCGAAGATAAGGATGCTACTTTTCCTTTTAGGTAATTTAATGCTGTTTCTATCATGGTTGCTCTATTCTTTCTTTTGGGAGTTTCGCACAGTCCTGAAGTCAGGATTATTTATATACGGACTTGAACCTCCACTTAATATGTCCACTATAGCTCTTGATACTATCATGCTAGCTTCATAGTTTGCCTTGTTTGTATTAAATCCTATATGTGGAAACCAGATAAACTTTTCTTTATTTAACTTACAAATACGTTTCCAACAATAACTTTTCCCAATTTCGTCAAATGCAGCTGCGGAAATTTTCTCTGCAACTAAAGCGTTATATAAGGCTTCAGGATCTACTAAATTATATTTTCCTGTATTAATTAAGATTGCACTAGGTTTTACTAGGCTTAATTCTTGGGCACCAATCTCAGGTATTTCACCATTTAAAAGTCCAGGTCTATGCAATGAGATAACATCAGATATTGCAAGTAACTCATATTTATTAATATATTTTGCATTTAACTCTTGCTCTACTTCAATATGACGACTTCGACTTGAATAGACTACTTCCATATTAAAACCAAATTTCGCAATTGAAGCAACCCTTGATCCAATTCGCCCCATCCCGATTATTCCAATTGTTTTTCCAAAAACTTCTACTCCTATTGGAAATGACAATCTATTTGGCGACCTTTCGAAATAGAATCCAACAAATCGGGACATCATAAGCATTAATGCTATCGTAAATTCTGCCACAGAATTAGCATTAGCACCTGGAGCATTTACCACGGCAATGCCTAATTCATAAGCACGTTGCCAGCCTGGGATATTTGATTTAAAATCCGCGCCAGGCCATGCCACAACTTCGAGGTCTTTTGCATAACTAAAATGCTCAGCAGTTGGTTGTTCATACCCCCCGATTATGTATGCGGATGAGGATTTCATTTCTTTTTGCAATTTCTTAGAATCCAAAAAATTATCACTTACATGAATAATCTCAAAATCATGTTCAGATAAATAATCTAGTGCCTCTTTTGGAACTAAATTAGATCCTGTAATAAGAATCTTTTTCATTTTTACCTCCCAGATTTGCTAAGCGGTTTGTAAGCAATTGATAGATTTCTTAGCACTTTCTCGGACAAAATCACTTTCGTCTGCTAAAAGCGCTTCGAGTCTGGGTATCACACTTTTTTCTCCTAGTTTACCTAGCGCCTCAGCTACTCTTACCCGAACCAAAGAATCTTGATCATCTAATCTAAAAAGTAGCGCTTCAACGGCTGACTTATCTCGATATTCACCTAAAGCGAATGCGATATCTTCCCTCACAAATGGATCATGCTCAGTCATCATTAGGTTAATTAACTCGGTCAGTCCCTTTTTTATTTTAAAATACCCAAGAAGGAAAACAAAATTTGCGCGGGCATAAGGAGTCCCTTTACGTAGATTTGCTATCAGGAAATCTGCAATAGAATCATCTGCAATCCCAACAAGTGCCCATGCAGCAGTCTCTCTATAAGGGTTATTAATGTTTGATAAATAATCGATTATTTGCTGGTATGAAGCTGGATCCGCAATACTACCTAAAGCCATAAAAATAAAAGGTCGGAGTTGTTTTGGGTCTGAGGAATTTAAAAATGACAACAATGCTGCTGTAGCCCTTTTGTCTTTAATCCTACCTAAAGCTCTCGCTGCGTCAGCACGAAATGGAGACTTGCGATCCAATAATATATCTATAAGTGAATTTACCGCTCTGACCTCTTGCCTAACTCCAAGAGTCCATATGGCATCCGGGAGAATATATGGTCTATCAACTTCCTTTACAATTTTTAATAATTCTTCAGTGTTCATTCCCACTAAAGTTCTGGGAGTCGTCGCAGCAAATTTTTCACACCAATGGGTCATATCATCAATTACACGTTGACTTAAATTTTCTGATCTGCGATCGCCTATTCTTTTAAGCGAAAATATCAATGTGTAATTGAAAGGTTCCGTTCCGAATTTAAATTCAGTGACTGCCTGGACAATAGCACCATCTACAATGCTAGGGTCAACATAAGTTGAAGCATGAATACATTCAGATGCTAAAAGTAAGTCGCTCTTTTTAATAAACGCAACGATATCTGTTGCGTTGTCAAGTAAACCAGCAAGCATAGTAATAGTTTCATGCCAACGAGAATCAGTTATGTATTGAGTTAAGTCCGATATTTTCATCGAGGCAGTTGCTAATTGTTCTGCAATTTCCTTCGCAGTATAAAACTCCTGGATTGATTGATGCATAAAACTAATATTGCCGGTATCAAGATGAATTAAGCCATTACTGAGTAGCTCATCCATAACATTATTAACATAATATTCATGATCATAAGATTGTTTCAGTTTTAGTAATTTACGCCCGATAATTGCTTGAGCTTTGGAAATTTCAAGCGAAACAGTTTTGTTTGCCATGAAATATGCTAGATCCGACAAAAGGTCATGTTTAACATTTAAACTAACTTCTGCCTCACCTTTTTTTGACTCTTCTATAAGAAATTCATCCAAGAACCCCTGGTAGAGTTTTGCTCTATTGGTTGGCAATTTCCCTGTTGACTTATATGTCATTGCCAACATGGTTAGCATATATGGATTTTCACATAATCCTGACAGTCTATCATCAAGACTGGCTATAAGCTCTTCGCCATCCTGATCGCCTAATACGGATTTTAGGAAAGATTTTATTTGATCTTGATCGAGCGGCTTGACCCTCATGTGAACAAAACTAGAAAAACTATTGGGATAATCTGCTGGTCGGCAAGATAAAACAATTCCATTATTAGGATACTCAGCACGAAGTAAATTTAAATCGTTAACAAAAGAAGGAATTAACTCTTGTGGAATCTCATTCATACCATCAAAAAGCAGGATAAAACATCCTGTCCTGAGTCCTTTTTCTAACCAGGATCTATTACATAATACTTGAGCCAGTAGATTTAATAGTGTATCTGGTTGTTGGTAATTCTTTAATTCAACAAGTAAAGGGGTCGAGATTCCATTATTACAGAGAATCCGAATTGCTTGCTTAATGGATGTGCTTTTCCCAGAACCTGATTCACCTAAGATCACAAGACCAGTTTTCGCGAATTGTTCAATTGCATTAAGAACAGGAACATTTGGAAACTTATCATTTGCGCCGAGTAAACTATCAACAGGTCTTAAGGCAGTAGGTAAAACTGTCAGTTTAGCATAATGGCTTGACCAACTCTCGGTAGAAATTTTTTTTATCAAATTTCTTTTGTATTCTGTTAGGAATTGATTTAGCCCACGTGCATAGGCTAATTTAAAAATAATTTTTTCAAAAAACGACATCCCCTGATGATCAAGCCGGCGTTTGGATCTATCAGCACGGGATTCTAAATATTTTTGGACTCCAAGAATAAGTACTCCACTTAATATTGCAACAATTATGGCGCCAATGAACGATTGGGGATTTAAGAAGGGATCCAACATTGGTTTTTCTCCTTGAGCAGGATCATTTTTTATTCAAAATCAAATTTTTCATCCAAAGCTTAATATCGCAACACCAATAAATGTCATAATTATTCCAATATATTGAAAATTGAGTACCCTTTGTTTAAGAAAAATATATCCGATTATTACTGTGACTACACCGTATAATGAAAAAATTACCGTAACAATTGACGATAATCCATATATTAATGCCTGATTGTATAAAATTAAGCCACAAGCATTTAATATGCCAATAATCAAAATTGGCACAATCGATGAATTACTTCTAATTCGCAACTCGGTTCTCTTATAGATCATTATCAATGAAATGGTAATTATCGATGAACACCTAGAAATAAAGGTCGTTAAAAAACTTCCTAGTATTGGAGAAGGAAATTTTAATAACCAAAAACCAATTCCGAAAAAAAATGCTGCTAGTATTGCATATCTTATACCTTGTGGAAGAGAAAAATGGGGTCGATTTATTGTCTCGTCCGATCTTTTCACCCCACCCAATATAATGCCGCCAATAGTTACTAATAAACCCATATTCTGGATAAGGGTAGTTTTTTCCCCAAATAGGAAAGAAATAACAATTGTTACAATTGCAAAACTACTTGTTATTGGGGACACAATTAATATTGGGCCTAACTCAAATGCTCTAAATAAAAATAGATTCCCTAAAGCAAGAATAACCCCAATTATTAATGCGATTCCACCGTAAAGTGAAGTTGATTTTGTAAAAAAACTTGAATCCGAAAAAAGTAGATATACTCCCAGTATAATTGCTCCAAGAAATTGTGAAAAAAACAAAGTTTTTATACTGGTTTCAATCCGGCTTGTTTTTTGAATAAACAAATCGGCAATACCAAGACTTAAAGCTGCAAGTAGGCTAAAACCAATTCCATTTTGCATCATAATATATTTATCCTAGCATAGATTCTACAATCGTATTGTTGAAATTCCTCTCTTTCTTAATGATTTGAAAAACCAAATTTGTGGCAACATTCCTTGAATTGTAATTTATTGCATTCAAAAAATATTTCAGTGGTAATTGAGTATAAAAATTGATGCTATGAGTAACTCCCCCGCATATTTATTCTCGTATCTCGTAAAACATAATTAACGAATAGCCCTAAACTTACACCCATACGTTGCCTGTTTCCCAACCATCGTCCAGGATAATCTTTCAACCGTGTTCCACCAAATCCCTGGCACTTCATACCATCGTGCATCTGCCACATCCTTTGGGATATCTGGATCAGAGGCAGTGCCACGAGCAAGAAACCCATCTGGGTGAATTCCAACTTCGGTATAAACGAATGAATAGATGGGACCGAGGGCGACCAGTGATAGCATCATTCCCCAACCACACCGGGAGGGCTCAATCGTTTTTGCAGCCTCTATCCGATCAGCAATAAAATCGAAATAGGTCATCCCCTTTGGAGCCTGGGGTACCTGCATGGGTTGGTTACCCTTGTAGGCAATAAACAAGATGCTGGAGCAAATCGCCAGGATAACCGCAGTTTTGATAAGACTCACAATCAATTTAAGAAACATTCCGATGAATTTCATTTTCTCCTTCATTTTCTTTATCTATCTGATACTGATCTTCTGGTTGGGTTCTCTCGCGAAAGACCCGGTTATAACGAATTTCCTCCCGATACATTCGGTCAAGTGCAACCTCAATCACATCGCTTTCACTCCGTCCCATCACACTTGCCATTGCTCTTAATTGACTCACACCTTCTGGACTTATTCGAAAAGAACGGACTGGTTTACTCGCAGAATTTGTTTTCGGCATGCTCATTTTCCTTATCGGTTAGTTTATCTATAATGTAATACTCTAGTATTTCTTTGTCAAGTTAAAACCTCACTTTTTCCGGAAATTCATTGAATTTGACCCCCTAGGATAAAGGGTTTCCTCTTGCTATGATTGGAGTTACAACCAAATATCTGTTCGGTCGCTGATAATCATCAGCTGTTCCATATAATCCTCGGAGCGACCATCATGTCTTTCCTGTTTGCACCTTCCTTCAAGTGCATACAGGAATTGAAGACTTGATTGGTCACTTTTGTTTTACCCAACTTGTAAACCCGCATATCGGGAAAGGAGAAAAATTGAAAGAAATTCCAGTCTCAAAACGTAATCTGATTGTTGCAGTCATCCTGGCCGTGGTCATCGCTGTAGGAATACTGGTGATCGAAAACTGGCCTCTTCATACGGAGCAAGGTTCGACAGCATCAACCAATGAAGATAGTCTGGTTTCAGCTGCAGCCGTCGCTGCCATTGAAAAGATTTTCCAGGTGAACTACCAGGAAGGAAAGGAAGTCTGGCTCAATCGCATTTGCGAGCTCAGCACGCCCGCTGGTTGTGAGTTGTTTTCAGCTGGCGCAGATCGTATGTGGGAAAAATATGTGGATGCCAAGTCTGTGGTCACAGCTGCCACGCAGGCAGTGGAAAAGGTAGCAGACAACGGTTCCGAGCAAGTATGGCGGATGACCATAATGCTGTCTTCTCCTCTACCAGGTAGTAATAAAACTCAGGATACGGCGTATGTTGTTCTCGCTAAAACCGAAAGCGGATGGAAGTTTGATCGTTTCCTGATGGCGGCGGAAATCAATGCCATTCTCGCTCACGAAAAAACTCCCGCCACAACTATCGAAGAAGGAAAGAAGTAGTGAAAAGATTTTTCCTGATCATTGTCGTATTGACCTTGCTCATTCCAACAGCTGTTTATGCTCAGGGTAACGATCCCTGGTCTGAGGTCTTTCAACCAGACGGCAACCTGAATCCTGATTTGATTGACCTGGGAATTACTACTGATCATCCCGATTGGATGTCAATTGAACTACCTTTTGGGCAATCGCTTGACCTCGATGCTAATTACCATCGCTACCAGACCCCTGGTGGGAACATAGTTGTCTTACCTTCCGCTTCAACTTTGTTCTTCATGGCCATGAATCCTCAGGAAAGTGGCCTAACAAGCTCTTATGGATCCCTGGGCAATGGGTACGGTAGCCTGATCTCTTTTCTCGGTCTGGCAGCCGGCGATAACCTGGATTGGAACCGGATACAGGCAGAACACCCGGAATATACCAGCCCGGATCAATTCTGGGGTGCTGTTCTTAATGGAAATCAGGATGTGTGGACCTATTTCTCTGGGTGGGGATTCATCACCAATCTGTTGCAGATGACCTGGAATGATGGGGCTCTGCGTTCCTTGTACTTGCTATACCTGAATGGCACACAAAATTGTGCATCCATTCCGGGTGGTTGTTCGGGAGTAGTCACTCCACCTCCACCTCCTCGGGAATGTCCTGATCCGAGCGTAACCATACAGCAGCCCGTGCTGACCATTCAAAAGACTGCTCCGAATAATCCACTGGTCGTTGGGCAAGATACTGAAACCCAGCGCGGAGCAGATATTCAAGCCAGGGTGACAGTTCCTCCAGTAATCTTCACCTGGTATGAACCCATCTACGAGGAACGGGATGTTTGCCGGTCAGCCAATGTGGGGGAAACCCCGAACTGCAAAACAAGCTCAGGATTAACCATCAACGATGGAGTCTCGGATACGGAGATGGTGTTCAAGGAATGCCGGATGCATGTAGAACACCTACCAGACGCAGTAGCTTCCTTACAAGCAACCGCCGCCCTGGATGCCGCCAGCCAAGATTGGATTACAGGCAAACTGGGTCAAACACATTATGAAGCTTACATTCACCAAGCAAATTTCACTCTCATTCCGGGAATAGGATCATGGACGGGGGGATGCGATGGTAGCGGAACCTGTACGGCAACCGGACAGGCACTTCGAGTTCCATTCGCAGATCCAGGAACCTTCAACTTGCGCCTGGACATAGTTACCACGGGCACACGCTTCCGGGGTATTCCGATCACCCAACCGAGACGGGTAGGGATCGATGGAACAATGAAAGTCTATGTAACTCTTCCGGCGTTGGTGCCCTAAAAGGTCAATGTGCAGATTGTATGGATAGCGGTCGGTGTGTTGCTGACAGTCTTCCTGGGTTTCATGGCAGTCATTTATCTGCTGTTGGTTATTGGCCTGTGGTATCCAAGCAACGATTATGACAAGTAAGGAGGCAGTGGTTTATGACAGATTATTTTGTTGTCTTTGGGGATTTCCTCGCCGCACTGCCTACTTACTTATTGAATGGTGTACTGGCAACTGTCTACTGGCTTGGTGAATCAGGAGCTGCCCTGGTAAGCATTCTTTGCGCAAGTTTGATCATTCGTTTTGTTGATCAACGCGTGCAATCCAGGGCTGCTTTCCGACCTGGCCGTAGTGGACGGGAGGCAGCTACTCCGGATTTATACACTGCACAGATCACCACGGCAATCATCTTGGTCATGTGGGTAATCAGCCAATGGGGAATGGGTGCACCAGTTCCCTGGCTGGGAGCAGCGATGTGGTTGGCCGGTACCATCATTGTTCTTCTAGTTCACATGCAAGAGCACACCTTGCTTTGGAATATGAAATCAGGCATTGCGATTTATTCATTGGCCGTCATTGGCAGCCGGCTTTACCTGGCATACACCGCTCAATTATCAGCAGATCAGTGGGCTGCCCTGATTGGTACTTCAGAAAGCGCTGCGGCTGTAATTGCCAATACTCGCGGTAATGTAACCACGATTATTTTATGGGCTTTATGGTTAGTAATCCCATTGGGTTACTTCGCGATGTTACTGCAGCAAGTCTTGATCAACCCGATGTCATTGGTCAATCCACTGGCAGGAGCCAGTGAGTTGATCAATCGTTATCGAACCAGAAGATAGGGTGATAGATGAAACCAGCACACAAAATCGTGGGCTTGCTTGATTTATTACTCTACCTTTTTAGGTGAGAGTTTTATGAACGTTGGTTGGTTTTTCAAACGTCAGATTTTATTTCAACGATTGGAGGTCAATATGTCACAACTGATGGATTTGCTGCGTGGACCTGCTTTAGGAGTGATTTCTATGATCATCTTGATGGCAGGCGTCCTCATCATCACTGCATTTGCGGCGCTGATTGCTCAAATGAGTCTCTTGTTCCGGCTTCGGCCCTGGAACACTTCCGAAAAGCGAAGTGAAACCGGGAAAGAAGGTTACCCGCAAGAATCCTATGAACAACGTTCCTCAGCTCGTGAAAACCAGCGGGCATCATCCCAAAGTCGCCAACGCTCACCACAGGTGGTGGTTGTCGAGCCAAATGCGAACGAGGTGATTGATGCAGTCTGGTGGGAAACAGTGAAGCAATAGCAATCCAGGGCTTCTTTTGCGCAAGCAAAAGCGGCCTCACGAATTCACCAGCTGATCTAGTTGGCGAATTGATGAGGCAGAACGCCAAGTACGGAGAAAAGAGAACGATGATTATTGGAAAACTGACCGAAAAAATACCCTGGCTGAGAACGAAAGACTCTCTCTCCATTCCTAATGACCTGGAAGTGGAAGGCACAGAGCTACATTTCAACGACCGAAATGAGCTTGACTATCTGGTTTTTCGTGTCACAGAGCGGGAAGGTGCGCGGGAATACCAGGGATATCGGGCAGTCCGTCTGCTGCAATTGCGCTATATCTCGCTGGAAGCTCGCCGGGATGCCGGCTTGCTGCAGAAGATGCGCACGGTCTTACGCGGTTTATATGGCGCTCAAGTTGATCTGGTATACCTGGCTGCCGGTGTTTTTAAGAATCCAAATATTGGGATCGTTCAATGTTATGGGGTGGCTGCGTTTTCTCCAAAGAAAGAAGAAGCCATCCAGTCCTCTTTACGGGATCTTTCAGCTTTACGTGCAGGATTGGTCGGTGCTTACCGTCAGATCCGCCTGGAGTCGCTTTCGACTGAGGTAGCTCAATGGTTGGCGCGTTCGTTGGAGCAGATGCCTTATGCCATTGTGGCTGTTGGGCATCCGGATCCACGTGAAAACGCTCGTGGCGGCGATTCTTCGATGCGGGATCCATTGTTGTCCGGTAGTCAGAGTGCTCAGCAATATTCCATTCAACAAAATGAATTGCTCTTCCGCGGCATGAGCAGCCTGGAAGAAGAATTCCTGTTGATGCTGCTCACCAATCATGTCCGTCTGGAAGATATTACGCGCATGTTGGCTGGCATGTTGGAAGATACATCCGTTTACGCTTCCCGTCAGTTGGGAACCCGGGCAGCCTCCTTCGGGATCAGCCTGCCGGCGATTTTAACCGGAGGCTTGGCAGAAAATGCGTCCCAATCTTATGGCACAAACCATTCAAGTGGTGTTACTCACGGAGAAGCTGCTACCGATGGCGTGGCGGACAGTCAAGGCCAGGCCCATACAGTCGGGCATGCCAGTACGAGCGGTTGGGCGCACACGGTCGGAGTCTCTGAGACAGACACGGTTGGTTCATCTTCCACGGTTGGAACGGCAGTCAGTCAAGGGACAGCTCATACAGAAGGTTCAGCTGTAACAGACGGATCATCGCACTCCGATTCCTCTGGCGTGGCGAACTCACATACCGACAGCTCTTCCTACGGTGTTAACGGCGGCGTAGGCGGGAGTGTTGCTCCGGCTGGTGTAGGGGTATCCGCCAATGTCGGCGGTAGCGCCAACTGGGGTACGGCTGATGGTGTGGTTAACAGCAGTGGTTCATCTGACTCGAGTATGCATTCGGCAACCTCAAGTCAATCGGATACCGTTTCTCAAAGCACTACCCAAAGCCAATCCAACACAAATTCTCAAAGCCACTCGTCGACCCAATCGGAGGCCTGGACGACCTCAGGCTCTGAGACTGATTCTGTAGCGGATACCAACAGTACCTCTACCACCCAGAGCCATGCGGACACAAAAAGCACAGCCCGCTCCGAGGCGGATGGGGTCGGTTTGGGACAAAGTATTGGGCGCGGAATTAGCGCTGGCATGAGCGTGGGAGTTGCGCCATCCTTTTCCCTTTCCAACGCCTACCAATGGCAGGATGATCCTTATATCCTCCTTACCGATATCATGCGCACCCAACGCAAGTTGTTGGACATTGCCAGTCGGGAAGGCGCTTTTTATACAGATCTATATGCATTGGCTCGCAGCGAACAGGGTGTACACGCCTTGATGGGACTCATC